>ERZ791740.17-NODE-17-length-198007-cov-7.181650_pt1 | contig 198007 bp, 181 predicted proteins | sample MGYA00510041_ERZ791740 | MGnify/ENA primary metagenome ERZ791740 (study PRJEB30046, sample SAMN00791959) | human gut metagenome | study: EMG produced TPA metagenomics assembly of the A metagenome-wide association study of gut microbiota in type 2...
CTGATACTCCCCTATAAAAATGGCTATTTATCAACTGTTTGTTGTGACATAGCCAATATTTTAATACTTAATTACCGTAAAAATTTGACTTCCAATGCCCGGAAGTGTTACAATAATAACAACATAAAACTTACCTTTAAATCGGTCCTGTGAGACTGTAAGGTAGACTTTTAGGTAACTTGTACTACAAGCCTTCCTATCCTCATGGGGACCGGAAGGCTTTTATTTTTGTAAGTAAGCGGCTTTAGCCCGCAAGTTATGCTTAAATTAACAAACAGGAGGTTTCTGCAATGGCAAAAGCAACAGTTTCTCTCGGCGGACGGGATATACTGGATTTGGATTCGCTTTCCGTTGAGGAATACGAACTCATCCTTAAAACCGCAGCCGAGATGAAAAGAATTATGAAGCGTGATATTAAAAAGGTTCCTTCTCTGCGTGGCAAATCTATCATCAACTTGTTCTATGAACCAAGTACGAGAACCCGCACTTCTTTTGAACTGGCAGGAAAATATCTTGGCGCTGATGTTGTAAACATTACTACTTCAAGCTCCAGTGTTGTAAAAGGTGAATGCCTGCGCGACACAATACTTACCGTACAGTCCATGGCTTGTGATGCCATTGTAATGCGCCATCCTATCGAAGGTGCTGCAGCCTATGCTGCCGATGTTTCCAAAGCTGTCATCATCAATGCCGGTGACGGTGCCCATGCACATCCTTCTCAGGGACTGCTTGATATGTTTACCATCCGCGAACAGGGCAAAGATTTTAAAGGCCTTAAAATGGCAATTGTCGGCGATATTTTATACAGCCGTGTTGCACGCACCAATATCGCTGCCTGGACGAAACTGGGTGCGGAAGTGCATGTTGCAGGCCCGATGACTTTAATTCCGCACGATATTGAAGCACTTGGTGTAAAAGTGCATAAACGTGTTGAAGATGCTATTGAAGGCGCGGATGTTATCGATATTCTGCGTATTCAGCTTGAACGCCAGCAGAAAGGTTTGTTCCCGTCTGCACGCGAATATGCAAGAATTTTTGGCATTAACGAAAAACGCCTGGCACTGGCCAAACCTGATGTAACCGTGCTGCATCCGGGCCCGATGAACCGCGGCCTTGAAATTTCCTGGGATGTTGGTTACTGCGACAACGCCAAAATCAGGGACGAAGTACAAAACGGCGTTGCCGTGCGTATGGCATTGCTGTTCTTAACGCTGACAGGAGGGAAACAAATTGAAAACATTAATTAAAAACGGACGTGTGGTTGACCCTTCGCAAAATCTTGATGCAGTAATGGACGTGCTTATTGAAAACGGCGTTGTTGCTGCAATTGATAAAAATATCGAAGCAGCTGCCGATGAAGTTTATGATGCTTTCGGCCTTGTGGTTGCTCCGGGGCTTGTTGATGTGCATACGCATCTGCGCGAGCCGGGCCTTGAAGCAAAAGAAGATATTGTTACCGGCACCATGGCAGCAGCGGCAGGCGGTGTAACTACTATTGCCTGCATGCCTAATACCAAACCGGTTGTAGATAACAGCATTATCGTCAGCGGCATTAAAGAACGCGCTGCCCGCGAAGGTTATGTAAATGTAGAAGTTATCGGCGCCATCAGCAAGGGCGAACAGGGCAAGGAACTGGCAGAGCTGGGCGATATGGCAGAAAAAGGCGCTATGGCTTTCAGCGACGACGGCCATTATGTAGAAAGCAGCCGCCTGTTTTTACTGGCTGCAAGATATGTAAGCGCTTTTGATAAAGTTTTGATTTCCCATTCTATCGAGGAAGAGCTTAACCACGAAGGTTATATGCATGAAGGTGCTGTTTCCGCACGCATCGGCGTGCCCGGCATTCCGTATATCTCTGAAGATATCGCTGTAGCGCGTGACTGCATAATTTCCGAATATACCGGTGCACATGTACATATTGCACATGTTGCTTCCAAAGGCGCGCTTGATATTATCCGCCGTGCCAAGGCAAGGGGAGTAAACGTAACCTGCGAAGTTACCGTTCACCACCTGACTTTAACGGATGAAGCATGCAGCACATACAGCACGGCTACAAGAGTATCGCCGCCGCTGCGCAGCATGGACCACGTGGAAGCATGCCGCCAGGCATTGAAAGACGGTACTGCGGACGCTATCGTTACGGACCACGCTCCGCACGCACCGGAAGAAAAAGACGTTGAGTTCCGTTATGCACCGAACGGTTTTACCGGTCTTGAAACTTCTCTGGGTGTAATTTTAACCGAACTTTATCATACAGGGCTCTTCACAATTAATGAAATTATTGATAAAATGAGTACAGCGCCTGCGCATATTTTTGCATTAAATGCTGGAAGTTTAAAAGTTGGCTCTCCGGCGGATGTAACTGTTATCGACCTTAACAAGGAATGGACAGTTGATAATACGAAATTTTATACACGCGGCAACGTAACACCTTTCAATGGCAAACATTGCAAAGGCAAAGCGGTTGCCACTATGGTAGCAGGTAAATTTGTTATGAGAGATGGTGTAGTATGCGGCAAATAGGCAGAAAGGGTAAACTTGTTTTAAAAGACGGCAGCGTTTACAGAGGTGCTTTGTACGGCAAACGCAATGCTGTCGGCGAAGTTGTTTTTACAACGGGCATGAGCGGTTATCAGGAAACTTTGACTGACCCGTCGTTTTGCGACCAGATTGTTGTAATGACTTATCCTTTGGTAGGCAATTACGGTATCAATAAAGATTTTAACCAGGGCAGAAGGTGCTTCTTCCAGGGCTATGTTATCAGCGAGCTGTGCGACCACCCGAGCAACTGGAAAAACGAAAAATCTCTGGAAGATTTTCTTGACGAACAGGATGTTCCGGTACTGGTTGGCGTAGATACGCGTGCCATTACCAGAAAGCTGAGAAACTACGGCGTTTTGCAGGGCGTTATCGTTCCGGAAGAAATGCCGCAGGAAGAAGTTGACAAACTGCTGGCGCTGCCGGAAGTTCATGACCAGGTAGCCAAAGTTACAACTCCGGAAATTTATACAATGGGCGAAGGCAAATACCATGTAGCTGTTATGGATTACGGCATTAAGCAGAACATCCTTAATTATCTGGCAAGCTTCGGCTGCCGCCTTACCGTGTTCCCAGCGTTTACAAGCGCGCAGGAAGTTCTTGCTTCCCAGCCGGACGGCATCTTCCTTTCCAACGGCCCGGGGGACCCGAAGGATTTGACTTCCGTTATCGAAGAAGTTAAAAAATTTATCGGCAAACGCCCGATTTTCGGTATCTGCCTCGGCCATCAGCTGATGGCGCTGGCAAACGGAGCCGATACATACAAAATGAAATTCGGCCACCGCGGCATTAATCATCCTGTTAAGGATTTGCTTGAACATAAAGTTATGATTACTTCCCAGAATCACGGTTATGCCGTTGATGAAAAATCACTGGAAGGCAAAAATATTGAAATTACAAATATTTCGCTGAATGACCATACGATTGAAGGCGTGCGTTATCTTGACCATCCGACCTTTACCGTACAGTACCATCCGGAAGCAAGCCCGGGGCCTGGCGGTCATGAATATTTGTTTGAACGTTTTATTAAAATGATGGGAGGCCGCTAATATGCCGAAACTGCAAAATGTAAAAAAAGTACTGGTTATCGGTTCCGGCCCGATTATTATCGGGCAGGCGGCAGAATTTGACTATTCCGGTACACAGGCCTGCCGCGCATTAAAAGAAGAAGGGCTTGAGGTTGTACTGGTAAACAGCAACCCGGCTACTATTATGACGGACGTGCATATTGCCGATCGTGTTTATGTTGAACCTGTTAATGTGGAATTTTTGGAAAGCGTAATTAAACGCGAACGCCCGGATGCTTTGCTGGCAACCCTGGGCGGGCAGGTTGGCCTGAACCTTGCCATTGACCTTGATAAACAGGGTATTTTGCGCGAATATAATGTTAAACTTCTGGGTACCCAGATTGAAAGCATTAAACGTGCGGAAGACCGCGAGCTTTTTAAGGAAACGATGGAAAAAATCAACCAGCCGATTCCGGAAAGCACGATTGTTGAAACCGTTTCTGCAGCTAAGGAATTTGCGCGTGAAGTTGGTTATCCGCTTATAGTACGCCCGGCATATACTTTGGGCGGCACCGGCGGCGGCATTGCCAACAACGATGAAGAACTTGACGATATTGTAAGCAAGGGCCTTTTGTACAGCCTTATCGGCCAGGCCTTGATTGAACGCAGTGTTGCCGGCTGGAAAGAAATTGAATACGAAGTTCTGCGCGATGCTGACGATAACTGCATTACCGTTTGCTCCATGGAAAACCTTGACCCGGTTGGCGTGCATACGGGCGACTCCGTTGTTGCCGCACCGGCACAGACTTTGAGCGACCATGAAGTACAGATGCTGCGTCAGGCTTCTATCGACATTGTACGCGAACTCGGCGTACGCGGCGCCTGCAACGTACAGCTTGCGCTCGACCCGAATTCCTACCGTTATTATGTAATCGAAGTTAACCCGCGTGTAAGCCGTTCTTCGGCGCTTGCTTCCAAGGCAACCGGTTATCCCATTGCCAAAGTGGCAACCAAAATTGCCGTTGGCTATACACTGGATGAAATTCAGAATGCCGTTACCCAAAAAACCACGGCATGCTTCGAGCCTTCGCTGGACTATGTTGTTTTAAAATTCCCGCGCTGGCCGTTTGATAAATTCGTTACCGCAGACCGTACTCTCGGCACGCAGATGAAAGCTACCGGCGAAGTAATGGCCATTGAAAGAAATCTGGAAGCAGCGCTTTTAAAAGCTGTACGCTCTTTGGAAATCGGCCTTATTCACCTTGAAATGCCGGAATTGAAAGCACTGAGCGATGAAGAAGTACGCGAGCGTATTCATCTGATTGATGACCAGCGTCTGTTTGTTATTGCCGAAGCATTCCGCCGCGGCGTAACGATTGACGAAGTACACGATATTACCAAAATCGACAAATGGTTCCTGCAAAAAGTAATGAACATTGTTGAGATGGAAAACCGCATTAAAACCGAACCCATGACGGCAGAATTAATGCTTGCCGCCAAGAAAAAAGGCTTTGCGGATGTTACCATTGCAGGATATATCGGCAAAACATGGCAGGAAGTGCGTGAAATGCGCAAAGGCTGGGGTATTATCCCGACCTATAAGATGGTTGATACCTGCGCCGCAGAATTTGAAGCTGCAACTCCGTACTATTATTCCACTTATGCCGAAGAAGACGAAGTTGAAGTAAGCGATAAAAAGAAAGTTGCCGTACTTGGCAGCGGCCCGATCCGCATTGGCCAGGGCGTAGAATTTGACTACTGCTCCGTTCACTCTGTATGGGCGCTGAAAGAACTCGGCTACGAAACCATTATTATCAATAACAACCCTGAAACCGTAAGTACGGACTTTGATACCAGTGACCGCCTGTATTTTGAGCCGCTGACGATTGAGGACGTACTGAACATTCTCGATAAAGAAAAACCAGAAGGCGTTATTGTGCAGTTCGGCGGCCAGACTGCTATTAACCTTGCAGGTCCGCTGGAAAAAGCAGGCATTAAAATTTTGGGCAGCAGCGTGGAAAGCATTGACCGCGCCGAAGACCGCGAACGTTTTGATGAACTTTTAACTTCCTGCAACATTCCGCGCCCGAAAGGACATACCGTATTCGACACCGAAGGCGCTCTGAAGGCAGCTGCCGACGTTGGTTATCCGGTAATGGTGCGTCCGTCCTATGTACTCGGCGGCCGTGCCATGGAAATTGTTTATAACGACGATGAACTGAAATACTATATGACAAACGCCGTTAAGGCTTCGCACGAACATCCGGTACTTGTTGACCACTATCTGCAGGGCACGGAAGTTGAAGTTGACGCTATCTGCGACGGCAAGGACGTACTGATTCCCGGCATTATGGAACATATCGAACGCGCAGGCGTACACTCCGGCGACTCCATTGCCGTATATCCTCCGCGCACGCTGGCAGAATCGGTTATTAAAACTATTATCGATTACACCAACAGAATTTCCATCGGCCTTGAAGTACACGGCATGATTAACATTCAGTACATTGTACGCAATAACGAAGTGTTCGTTATCGAAGTTAACCCGCGTTCTTCTCGTACTGTTCCGTTCCTCAGCAAAGTTACCACCATTCAGATGGTTGACGTTGCAACCAAATGCGCAATGGGGCAGAGCATCCGCGAACAGGGTTACCGCCCTGGCCTGCAGCTCTTCCCGGATTACTATGCGGTTAAAGCACCGGTATTCTCCTTCAACAAGATGAGTAATGTTGATATTACCCTTGGGCCTGAAATGAAATCTACCGGTGAAGTAATGGCCATTGACTACCAGTATTCGCGCGCACTATATAAAGCCTGCATTGCAGCCGGCATCAATGTGCCGCATGAAGGCGCAATTCTTATTACCGTAGCCGATATGGATAAAGAAGAAGCCTGCGAAATTGCAGCCGGTTTTGCCGACCTTGGCTATGAAATTGTAGCAACCGGCGGCACCGCGGAATATCTGAACAACCACGGCGTAAAAGTAAGGGTTGCAACCAAAGTAAGCGAAGGCAGCCCGAATATTCTTGATGAAATTAAAGAAGGCCATATTAGTATGGTTATCAATACAACCAACCATGGCCGTGATGCTGAACGCGACGGCTTTAAAATCCGCCGCTCGACGGTTGAGCATGCCATTGCCTGCCTGACATCCCTTGATACGGCACGCGAACTGCAGCATGTAATGAGCGCTATGCGCCGCCGCCGTGTAGTAAGTATTGTTGCTTTGCAGGACCTTTCCTGGGAGGGCTGATAAATGCCTAAGAAAATAGTTGAAGCTAAAGTTATTGGGCAGCATGTTTTAAACAATTCAACAAAATTAATAGAAGTTTACGCACCGGAACTGGCAGAACTTGCCGTTCCGGGGCAGTTTGTAAACGTGCAGGTATTTAACTGCACTGCGCCGCTTCTGCGCCGTCCTTTTGGTGTTGCTGCCGTTAATAAAAAAGAGGGCACCATTACCATGATTTACCGTATTATCGGCGAAGCTACCAAACTGCTGGCAGAATATTGCAGCGGCGATAAATTAAGTATTGTGGGTCCGCTTGGGCGCGGTTTCGATATGAATGCACAGCATCCGCTCATTGTCGGCGGCGGCCTTGGTCTTGCACCGCTTTTGTTCCTTGCTTCTGCTTTTGGCAAAGGCAAAGCGGAAATTGTTATGGGCGGGCGCTGTGCCGATGAATTGTTCTGGACAAAACTCTATGAGGAATACTGCCCGGTAATGCACTTGACGACAGATGACGGAAGCTGCGGCACCAAAGGTACGGTTATGGCCGTACTGCCGAAACTTCTTGCCAGCGGCAGATATGATGCGCTGTATGTATGCGGCCCTGTGCCGATGATGAAAGCAGTTGCGGAAGCAGCTGAAAAATACGGCGTTAAATGCCAGGTTTCACTTGAAAAATATATGGCCTGCGGCCTTGGCGCATGCCTGTCCTGTTCTTGCAGCGGCATTGGCAAACGCCTTAAGGTTTGCACTGACGGCCCGGTATTCTGGGCTGAGGAGGTGGGAGAATGGTAAACGCAAAATTGTATGACGGACGTCTGGCAGTTGACATTGCCGGTTTGAAAATGCAGACTCCGGTTACCACCGCTTCCGGCACTTTTGGCTTTGGCCTTGAATTTACCGATTTTCTGGATTTGGAAAAAGTTGGGGCAGTATGCGTAAAAGGCACAACGCTTCTGCCGCGCGAAGGCAATAAAGGCCAGCGTGCTGTTGAAACACCTTCCGGCATGCTTAACTGCGTAGGTTTGGAAAACCCCGGCAGCGATTACTTTTTGAATGAAACACTGCCTAAACTGCGCAAATATGATGTGCCCGTAATTGTAAATATTGCGGCTTCTTCTCCCGAAGAATACGGCGAACTTGCTCATAAACTTGATGTTGACGGCGTAGACGCGGTAGAAATTAATATTTCCTGCCCGAACGTTAAACAAGGCGGCATTGCTTTCGGCACATGTCCTGACAGCGCTGCTGCCGTTGTAGAACAGGTAAAAAAACATTTTACCAAAACTGTTATTACCAAACTTTCTCCTAATGTAACCAGCATTACGGAAATGGCACTGGCAGTTGAAAATGCAGGCACTGATGCAATTTCGTTAATTAATACGCTTATCGGCATGAAGATAGACATTGAACGCCAGCGCCCTGTACTTGGCAATATTACCGGAGGTTTAAGCGGCCCGGCAGTACGCCCGGTTGCAGTACGCATGTGTTATGAAGTAGCGCAGAAGGTGCATGTGCCTATTATCGGCATGGGCGGTATCGAAACAGCCGAAGACGCCGTGGAATTTTTCCTCTGCGGTGCAAGTGCCATTGCAGTTGGTACGGCTAATTTCCGCAATCCCTGCATTGCTGAAACCATCAGCCATGGCATTTTGGACTATATGAACCGCCACGGCTATAATAAACTTACCGATATGATTGGCGCGGCTCTGCCGGAAGGCAGCTTTGCCCTGCGCAGCGGCAGGAAGGAGTAAGCTATGCAAAGTGATGAAAGATTAATAGTTGCGCTTGATTTCCCGACTGCTGATTTGGCAAAAGCCTGCGTAGAAAAGCTTGGCGATTCCGTATGCCATTATAAAGTAGGTATGGAGCTTTACTATGCCGCAGGCAGTGAAATCATCCGCTTTTTAAAAGAACATAACAAAAAAGTATTTTTGGATTTAAAACTGCATGATATTCCCAACACTGTTGCCAGCGCACTGGCTGTGCTTACGGAACTTGGCGCAGATATGATGAACGTACATGCCATAGGTGGCAGAAAAATGATGCAGGAAGCTGTAAAAGCCGTGCATGCCAAAGCTGCTGAACTTGATAGGCCTGCTCCTAAACTGATTGCTGTAACAATTCTTACCAGCATTAACGAAGAACAGTATGCTGACCTTAATTACAAAACAGGCATTGCCGAACAGGTAATCGCTTTGGCAAAACTTGCCAAAGAAGCCGGTATGGACGGCGTTGTTGCTTCTCCGCAGGAAGCAGCTGCTATCCGCGAAGCGTGCGGCGAAGGCTTTTTAATTGTTACACCGGGAATCCGCCCGGCAGGCAGCGATGTTAATGACCAGAGCAGAATTGCCACGCCTTCCGGCGCGCTTAAAAACGGTTCCACCCATATTGTAGTTGGCAGGCCAATTACGAAAGCTGAAGATAAAAAAGCTGCGGCACAAAGCATTGCAGCAGAAATAAGAGGTGTATAAACTTATGATGCAGGAAAAAGAAGTAATGCAATTATTGGAAGAAACCCAGGCAGTGCTGCATGGACATTTTTTACTGACCAGCGGTTTGCACAGCCCGATGTACGTTGAAAAATTCAATGTGCTGCAGCATCCTAAATATACGGAAATGCTTTGCCAGGAACTGGCAGAACGCTATGCAGCCGATAATGTGGAGCTTGTTATTGGTCCTATGACCGGCGGCATTCTGCTTGCGCATGAAGTAGGAAAGGCTCTTGGCACACGCGCTATTTTTACCGAACGTGAAAACGGCAAAATGACTTTGAAACGCGGCTTCCAGATTCCGGAAGGCACCCGCGTATTAATTGTTGAAGATATTGTTACTACCGGCGGCAGCGTAAAAGAAGTTTTGGATGTTGTAAAAGAACACGGCGGCGTACCTGTTGGTATCGGCCTTTTGGTTGACCGCAGCGGCGGCAAAGTTGATTTTGGCATGCGCACCGAAGCATTGTTGCACCTGGACGTTCCCACTTATGACCCGAACGACTGCCCGCTCTGCAAAGAAGGCAAACCGTTTACAAAACGCGGACGTACCGGTAAATAAAAAATTTAAAATTTAAAATTTGCATAACAGCGGATGCTTCTTGCGTCTGCTGTTATTTTTTTGCTATAATATTGGGGTTGCGCTTTCTTTAAAGCAAAAAATTAAACTTATGGTGATTGAAAAAATATGTTTTACTGGCTGCTTTTTTATTTTTTTACAGGCAGTGCGCTTGGCAGTTTTTTAAACTTATGTGCTTGCCGTCTGCCGCGTGGGCAATCTGTTGTTGTTGGCAGGTCAGCCTGTGATTTCTGCGGGAAGAAGCTAACGGTAACAGAGCTTATTCCCGTTTTAAGTTATTTATTTTTAAAAGGCAGCTGCCGCTATTGCGGAGTTAATTATGGCATCAGCAATTTATTTGCGGAAATTTTAACTGGTTTAGTTTTTGTTTTATGTGGCATGCAAGCAGAATTCGGGCTGAAATTGCTGCTGCTTTTTATATTTTGCTGCGCAGTTATTTTAATAAGTTTAATTGATTACGAATTGCAAATTATACCTGACAGCTTAGTGCTTATACTTGCAGCAGGCGGGTTTATTTACAGCTGTTTGTATTTATCAGGAGGTTTGCTTAACGGACTTTACGGTTCTGTTTTTGGCTTTTCCGTAATGCTGGTAATTTTTTTAATCAGCCGCGGCGGCATGGGCGGAGGGGATGTTAAGCTGAGCGCAGCGGCAGGCTTATGGCTGGGTTTTGAAAATACCGTTATATTTTTATTGCTTTCTTTTATTAGCGGAGGAATTATAAGTATATTGTTAATGATAACAGGTGTAAAAAATAAGCAGGACGCCATACCGTTTGGGCCTTTTTTATGTGCCAGTGCTTTTGCCGCGCTATTATATGCCGGTTATTTGGCAAATTTTTATTGGAATTTATTTAATTTTTAGGGAAGTTGAGAATGGATTACAAAAATTTAAAAGATAAACTGTTAACTAATAAATTCAAACATATTATTGCTGCCGATATTGCTTCCGATGTTATACGGATTGCAATTGTAAATTGCAGCAAACGCATTAATACAGTTGAAAAACTGATATCAAAACAGCTGCCGCAGGAGTTGGCAGCAGACGCTTATGTTTTTAATAAAGAAAAACTTGCTGCATTTATCAACGAAATTTTAAAAGAAGAAAATATCAGTAACGGCATGCTTGTTTTTACTGCTGGTGCAGATAAAACAGCGTTGCTTAACTTACAGCTGCCTTATTTAAAAGAACAGGAATTGCGCGAAGCTGCCAAATGGGAGATTGTACATGAACTTAGCAGCAGCGCAGAAGAATTTTGTTATGCGGCAGTTTATAACACGCATTTAAAAGAAGAACTGAACAGAGTAACGGCCGTAGTTATGCCTGAAAATATTTATCAGGTTATGAAAGAAACGGCTGTAAAAACAGAACTGCCGCTTGGCGGAATTTTTCTGCATTCTTTGGCCATTGAACAAACATTTGCCAAAAACTATACCGATTTTTTGTTATGTGATTATCTAGCGGATGATGAATGTGTATTAACCGCATTTGCTGGCGGCATGCCGGTATTGCAAAAAACAGTTAATGTGTTTAACAGGGAAAGTTTGGCTGATGAAATAAAAACCATAATAGCTACGCTGCCGGATATTGAATTTAAACAGGTTGTTTTAAATTGTGATGACAGTTTAAAAAGCGATATTCTGTCATCTGAAATTGCACTGCCTGTAATTAAAAATGATATTTCACATAGCGTTGGCTTTAACGAATGTTTACAAGCTGAAAGTTTGCAGCATTTAAATTCTTTTGCGGCTGCAATAGGTGCAGCATTGTGCTTGGCAAACAACAGCAAATTTAATTTGTTCGGGCATAATGAAAACGGTTTCAGTTTGCCAAGATGGAAGATATACCGCGGTGCGGCTGTTTTTGCCGTTGTTTTTATGCTTGCTTTTTGGGGCGGGCAATTAGCGGAACTTTTTATAGTGCAGCAGCAGTTAAAAGAAATTGACGGAAAAATTGCTGCCTGTGCTGTCTGGCAGCAGCGTTATGAAGAAAGTGCCGCTTTAAATATGCAGATTAACAGGCGTTTAAAATTTGCTGAAAATATAAAAAAGCAAAATATTACATGGAATGAACTGTTAAATGATATCAGCAGCGCCGTACCGCAGGGATGCTGGCTTGAAAGAATTGAGCAGCAGGAAAATAAAAAGCAGCTTACTGTTACCGGTTGCGCCGCAAATATTGATAAAGCAGTGGAATTTACCGAAATGCTCAGCGTCAAAAAATCCAATATTAAAACCGAATTAACGGAACTTAAAACTGAAGAACTAAACGGTAAACAATATACTGCTTTTAATGTACTTATAGAAAGAAGGTAAAAAATGCAGGAGTTATATCTGCAATTGCAAAATTTAAAACGTACTGATAAATATTGCCTTATTTTTATTGCGGCTTTACTTTTATGCCTGGCAATAAAAATTTTAGCCACAGACCCGCTTCAAAATTCCATAAATACGAGCAGAGAATTGCTTGAAGAAAAGCAGCACAATCTTAATAATTATCTTGCTTTTGCAGAACAATATAAGGATTACAGCGCGCTGCAAAAACAACAGAACGAAGCAGCTTTACTGGCAAATGAATTGCTGCCGCCGCAGATAACAACGGCAGAATTAATTAAAGAATATACTGCGCTTGCCGGTAAATATAACCTGCGTATTCAGAGCATTAAACCTGTTCCGCAGGAAAAACAGAAAAAAGAAGCATATACATCTGTAACGGTCAATATTGTGCTTACCGGCAGTTTTTATAAAGCGGCTGCCTTTTTAGATGATTTGCAGCAGCAAAAACGCCTTGCTGTACCAGCAAATATTGTAATTGAACGAAGCAAAAACGGTTTTGCGGGTGATGTTGTTTTAACTGCCAGCCTTACTGCTTATGCTTTAAAATAAAGCAAAGTAATTGAACTGCTTGCTATAAGCCTGCTCCAAGTTGTATAATTAAATAGTTGGAAGAACTTATTTTTAATAGTTAAAAGGATTGAAAACTATGGGATATAAAGAGCAGACTTATGAATTGCTTAAAGATTTTAAGCAGGGTTTAATTGATGACGAAACATTTTTAAAAAAGCTGCGCAGCAGCGAATATACCGATTTGGGCTTTGCCATGATAGACCATGAACGCAGTTTGCGCCAGGGCTTTGCCGAAGTTGTTTACTGTGAAGGAAAAACGGCAGAGCAGACTGCAGCAATTATGAGCAGGCTGGCTGAGGTTCACAGCAATATAATCGGCACAAGGGCAAACGAAGAAAAATTTGCCGCTGTAAAAAAAGCAGTTCCTGATGCGGAATATTATAAAGACGCAGGATTCATAAAAATTGAACGCAATCCTCTGCCAAAAGACGAAAAACGTTATATTGCCGTTGTAACTGCCGGTACCAGCGATTTGCCGGTATCTGAGGAAGCCGCACTGACGGCGGAAATTATGGGCAATACGGTTAAACGCGTTTATGATGTAGGTGTGGCAGGGATTCACCGTTTATTTTCTAAAATTGATATTATACGCGATGCCAACGCGGTAATTGTTGTAGCTGGTATGGAAGGCGCACTGGCAAGTGTTGTGGGCGGGCTTGTAGACAAGCCTGTTATTGCGGTTCCTACAAGTGTCGGTTATGGGGCAAACTTTAAAGGCTTATCCGCGCTTTTGGGTATGCTGAACAGCTGTTCGGCAGGCGTTGCCGTTGTAAATATCGACAACGGTTTTGGTGCAGGGCGTTTGGCAAGTATTATTAATCATATGAGGTGAGAACATGAAAAAAGCACTTTACATAGAAGCATTTTCCGGAATCAGCGGCAACATGCTGCTTGGCGCGCTTATTGACCTTGGCGCTGACGCTGCTTATATAGAAACAGAGCTTAAAAAGATGAATCTTGGCGAATATGAACTGATTAATACTCGCGCAGATAAATGCGGCATAAATGCAGCTTATTTTAATGTTAAAATTCCTGGCGTAACGGAAGCAGCCGAAGCAGAAGAAGCACATCTTCATGAACATCATGACGGGCATCACTGCCATCATCATGCCCATGGCTGCGAAGGTGAAGAACATTATCACCACCATCATGAGGAGCATCATTGTTGCCATCAGCACGGTCATGCTGCCGAAGAAGCGCATGAACATCACTGCTGCCATGCGCATGAAGCAGGTGCGCACCATCATCATGAACACAGAAATTTTAACGACATCAAAACTATCATTGAAAATTCAGATTTAAGCACTAATATAAAAGATAAAGCGGTAAATGTTTTCCGCATGCTTGGCCTAGCCGAAGCAAAAGTTCACGGCAAAAGCCTTGAAGAAGTGCATTTTCATGAAGTAGGGGCAGTTGACACAATTATTGATATTGTCGGCAGCTGCCTGGCTTTGGAAAACCTCGGCATAGAAAAAATTTATGTGTCGGAAATTAAAACCGGCTTCGGTTTTGTGCAGTGTGCGCATGGACTGATGCCTGTGCCTGCACCGGCAACAGCCGAGCTTTTGGCGCATGGGCTGCTTTATGCCAAAGGAAACATTGAACGCGAACTGGCAACACCTACCGGGGCAGCGTTAATGGCTGCACTTGCCGAACCTTCTGCTGATATGCCTAAAGGCTTCAGCGCAGAAAAAGTTGGTTATGGCGCAGGCACGAGAAACCTTGAAATTCCTAACGTGCTGCGTGCTACGCTTGGTACTGTTGAAAAAGTTAAAAGCCACGCTTTAACGGTTGCGGAATGCAATATTGACGACATGAGCGGCGAAGTATGGCCCTATGTGCAGGAAAAATTAATGGCTGCCGGTGCCCTTGATGCCTGGATTACGCCTATAATTATGAAAAAAGGGCGTCCGGCGCAGATGCTTTCTGTTTTAATGCATCCGCAGGACTTGCCTGTGCTTGAAAAAATTATTTTAACCGAAACCACTACATTAGGCATGCGCTACTATGATGTTGCGCGCCATTGCAGCGAAAGAAGCTTTATAGAGGTTGCACTGCCGCAGGGAAGCGTAAAAGTTAAATTTTCGCAGGCCGGAGGGCAAATTTTAAACATAGCACCGGAATTTGAAGACTGCCGCAAGCTTGCCGAAGCAAGCAAAATGCCGCTGAAAAAAATAATGCAGATGGCTGCGGCTGCTGCGGAGGCTCAGCTTGAACACTGATTTTGGCACATATATTAAAGAATTAGTAAAAAAATTCAGTGAAAACGGTATAAGTGCTGAAGAAAAAAGCCTGCAATACGGCTGCCAGTTAGTGCTTGCCAAAGGCATGGATAAAGCTGTTTTATCCGTTTATAACGGCAAAAAAGGCATAAAATTTGTTTGGAACGGCAAAAATGCAGCATTTACACAAGCCTGCAAAGATATACTGGCAGACGGAAGCAGCACAGGCACAAACTATTGCCTGCTGAAGGATTTGCCGGGATTTAATGGTATCTGGGCAGGAAGTGACGAATCCGGCAAAGGCGATTTTTTCGGACCGCTTGTGGTTGCGGCGGTTGCCTGTGATGAGAAAAGCGCTTCAAGGCTTTTCAGCCTGGGAGTTAAAGACTGCAAAATCGTCAGTGATAAAGATGTGCTGAAAATGAAAGACGAAATCTGTTCTGCGGCACTGGCAGTATCTGTTTTAGCGCTGACGCCTAAAATGTATAACTACCGCTACAATCAGCTTAAAGCGGCAGGGCAGAATTTAAACCATTTATTAAGCAGCGGGCATGCGGCAGCACTTACGGGGGTAATCGGCAAATGCCCAGGCTGTGGTTATACCCTTGTAGACCGTTTTGCCGTGCATAATGATATAATGCAGCGCATTCACGAAAAATATCCCGCCGTTAAAGTTGTGCAGATGCCAAAAGCAGAAGCAGATATTGCCGTAGCAGCCGCTTCGGTACTGGCCCGTGCCGAGTTTCTTCGCATTATGGCCGAACTGGAAGTACAGGCAGGCATACCGCTTCCCAAAGGCGGAAGTGACGCTGCAACCAGTTGTGCACGCATAATAGCGGAAAAATTTGGCAAAGAAAGCCTTGCAAATTTTGTTAAATTGCATTTTGCCAATTATAAACGTATATAACCGGAGAATTTATGAAAAAACTGATAATTAATGCCGATGATTTCGGTCTGCATCCATTGATTAATAAAGGAATTATAGAAGGGCACCAAAAAGGCATGATTACAAGCACGTCGATTATGCCTGGCGCTCCTTATTTTAAGGAAGCGGCAAATCTTGCTGCCCAAAATCCTGAGCTTGGAATCGGAATTCATTTAACTCTTGTTGGCGGAGTAGCGCCTGTTTTAAAAAAAGGTGTAAATTCTTTGCTTACTTCGCAGGGAGTTTTTGCAGAAGATTATACAGTTTTTGCAAAAAAATGGTATACTGGTAGTATAAAGAGGAGTGAACTCGAACAGGAGCTGCGCGCACAGATAGAAAAAGTGCTGGAGTCCGGAATTAAACCCACACATATCGACAGCCATCAGCATATGCATGTGCTGCCGGGCATTGCCGGTATGGTTATACGCTTATGCAGAGAATACGGTATACGCAAAATAAGAATGCCGGAAGAAAGTATTTTCTGGACCGGCGGGTTTAGCGCCGGAGCCGGCAGAAAAATAGGCAGGGACGGTTTGAGCTTTTGCAGCGCGCTGGCAAAAAGCAAGGCCAAAAAAGCAGGGCTTATTTACCCGCAGCACTTTTTTGGCATGCTGGCAGGCGGCAACTTAAATGAACTTCTGGTTAAAAACATTTTGCTTGCTTTGCCTGAGGGGACGAGTGAAATAATGACTCATCCCGGGGCAGATAATGTTTTGCTTGCACAAAACTTCAAATGGGGTTATCATTGGCATGATGAGTTAAATGCTTTTTTATCTGAAAGCAATAAAAACATTGCCCGTGAACAGGGAATAGAACTAATTAATTTTGGCAGGCTTTAATTATGAACAAAAAATTGATAGGCAGGCTGCTGCTGGTTTTTGTAATTATTGTCCTGATACCGGCAGCGGTTATCTACTTTACATTTGATATAAGGGCGCTTGAATATTTAACTATGTTCAAGCCGTGGAGCATTGCGGCAGCCTTCGGTATTTTGGCCGTTGGGCTTATTTTTGACGGCCTGAGGCTGATGACTCTGGCGCGTGTAACGGATGAACGCCTGAGCATTAAAGAAGTTATCAATGTAGTTTTAAGCAATTATTTTCTGGCGGTGCTTACTCCCGGTGCCAGCGGGGGCGCAATAGCCCAGATTATGTTTATGAAAAGGGCGAATGTGCCTGTTGCCAAAGCAACGGTAATTGTTTTTGTGCGCACAATTATGTCGATAACTTTTTTAATTTTACTGGTGCCGTTTGTTTTGTATAATGACGCTTTTTTAAGCGAATGGATGCCGCCGGCAGTTATCGCAGTAGTATCCGTAATATTTATTTCCATACCTGTGGCAGTGGTGCTGCTTATGCGCACGCGCTATCCTGAGTTCTGGCTGGTTGCGCTTACAGGCAAGCTGTCGCACGATTACAGGCGCAAATGCTTTAACAGCTATTATGAATTCAAAAAAGCATCGTTTATTATGGGCAGGCATCCCTTAATGATTCTGCGTGCTTTTATTGAATCGGGCATCAGCCTTTTGGGCATTTACGCTACTGTGCCGATGTTCTTTTTAGGCATGAATATTCAATTTGACTGGCTGCAGGTTATGGGCAGGATGGTGCTTTTAAACCTGGTTTTATATTTTTCACCGACTCCGGGCGGCAGCGGCATTGCCGAAGCAGGTTTCATCGTGCTGTTCGCATCGCTTCTGCCGGAAGGCATGGTAGGCATTATGGCAGTGCTCTGGCGTTTTACGGCTGAGTATTTCCCGTTTTTGCTGGGTGCTTTTATTTCCATCCGTGCTTTTGGTTCAAACATTATTGCTGCCAATAATTTGAAAGAGAGAGAGAACTGATGAAATTACTTGTTACAGGGGGAGCCGGTTTTATCGGCTCTCATCTTTTGAAATACCTTAATGCACAGCATGAACATGAAACAGTTGTTTTCGACAATCTTTCCAGCGGTTCTGCCAAAAATGTACCGGCAAATATGAAGCTGTGCGTAGGCGATGTTTGTGACGAAGCCGCCGTTGATGCTCTGTTTGCCGCAGAACATTTTGACGCCGTTATTCATTTTGCCGCGCAGACAATGGTTCCGTATTCTTTGCAGCACCCGCAGGAGGACTGCAATGTTAATTTGCTGGGACTTATTAATATTCTGGAATGCTGCCGCAAATACAATGTTAAATCTGTGTTATTTTCATCAAGCGCGGCCGTTTACGGAGATAACCCTAACATTCCGCTTACCGAAGATTTACCGCTTTTGCCGACATCCTGCTACGGCATTACCAAAATGACATCCGAACATTATATGCGCGTTTACCACGATTTGTACGGCATTAACTGCACGGTGCTGCGCTTTGCCAACGTTTACGGCGAGCGTCAGGGTGAAGGTGGAGAAGGCGGCGTTATCAGTATCTTCTGCAAGCTGCTGGTTCAGAATAAGCCTTTGACGGTTTTCGGCAACGGTGAGCAAACGCGTGATTTTGTATATGCCGGCGATATTGCGCAGGCTGCGGCTAAAGCAGTTGCGCTTACCGGCTATAATGTTATTAATATTTCAACAGGAAAAGAAACCTCGCTTAACAGCCTGCTTGAAGCTTTTAAATCTGCCTGTGGGCATGAACTTACTGTAAACTATGCGCCAGCGCGCAGCGGTGATATTTTCCGTTCTGTTTTAAGCAACAAAAAACTGGAAGCTCTGCTTGGCTTTGTACCGCAAATGGATATTGAGCATGGCATTCCGAAAACATATAACGACTACTTGGCACGCCGGAAGGAAGGTCTTTAATGAAAAATTTGAATCTCCAAAGCCTGATTATTATTGCAGTTTTAGCTTTAGTAACCATTTTGTGGGGAATAGGTTCTGTACCGCTTTTTGACCCGGACGAACCGGTTTATGCGGAAACCGCACGTGAAATGATTAAGTACAATGATTACTTATCGCCGCGTATTTTTGACAATTTCTGGTATGACAAGCCGCCAATGTACTACTGGCTGGTAGCTGCTTCAATAGGCCTTTTTGGCGATGGGGAAGCGGCAGCGCGTTTCCCGGCGGCGTTAATGGCTGTTGCAACTTCGGTAATGCTTTATTTTTCGGTAAGCAATATTTTTTCGGAACGTGCCGGATTCTGGGCATCCATTGTTTTAACTACCTGCGTAGAGTTTTTCTATCTTGGCAAGGCCGCAGTTACCGATACAACTTTATTGTTTTTTATGACAGCCGCGCTTTTATGTTACCAGCACAAATGGTACTGGGTAATGTATATTGCCATGGCTCTGGCCACTGTAACCAAAGGCCCCATCGGCATAGTTTTTCCCGGTGCGATTATTTTCCTGCACCTGCTTTTTACCGGTAATTTACGTGAAATTTTAAAAATGCACGTCATCCGCGGGCTTGTTGTTTATTTTGCCATTGCCGCACCGTGGTATTATTTGATGTATCAGGCGCATGGCATGGAATTTATCAATACTTTTCTTGGTTTTCATAATCTGACGCGCTTTACCACGCCGGAACACCCCGACCGGGTTTTGTGGTGGTATTATCTGCCGGTAATAATTTTGGGCATGTTCCCATGGACGGGCCTGCTTTTGCAGTCAATCCGTGCTTCCATATCCGAAGCAAGCAGTGAAGAACTTGTTAAAATGTCATTTTTTAATATCTGGTGGGTGTTTGTGTTGCTGTTTTTCAGCATTTCACAAACCAAACTTGTTTCTTATATTTTGCCTATGTTTCCGGCACTTGCAATTATTATCGGCTGGAATCTTGCAAGGCTTGAAAAGCAGCGCGGAGAATCACTGCTTTCGTGGGTTATTGGCACGGTAATTATGTTCGGGCTTTTGAGTGCCGGCTGGCTTATCGGCGGCAATCAGCTGCCGGAAGCGTTCCTGGAAGCGTCTGTTCTCAGCGGCACAACCTTTGTGGTAGGTTTGGTAATCATCTGGTTTTTATGTCGCGAGCGCGATGTTATCTTTGCCGGTTATCTGCATGCTGCAATGGGCTTTTTAACAATGCTGATTGCATTTTCGTTTATTTTACCGCCGGTTGCGGACCGTTTCAGCGTAAAAACAATGGCTGCCGAATTTGTGGCAGGCTGTGATACATCCAAGCCGCTTTATGTAGATAAGTTTTTGCGCCCCGGCTTTATGTATTACACCGGTATTGCCGGTGAGGAAATGCTGCCGAAAACAGATGCTCTGCAAAAAGCCGTCAGCGATAATACGCCTAAATATGTGGTTGTACGCAGGCTGGAATTTAAACGCCTGCAAAATCCCGAAGCAATCCAAAACCTGCGTATTGTTAAAGAAAAAGACGGAATTATGATTTTGGAAAAATATTGAGTATAACTAACCTCTCAAAATTTTTTGAGAGGTTTAATTTTTACGCAGCGTTATAAATCTTTATTTTAAAGCTTAAATATGGTATGATTAGATGATAAATGCTGACTAAATTTAAGGAGTTTTTTGTGAGAATAAAGGGAGTTTTATTTGACCTTGACGGCACATTGATTAATACAACGCCGCTGATTCTGGAATCGTTCCGCCATACTTTTGTGGAGTTTGGGCTGTCGGTTCCGTCAAAAGAAGCGCTTGTTGCAGGTTTCGGGCTGCCACTGCGCACCGCAGTAAAAGCCTATATGCCCGAAAGCATGATAGATGATTTTTGCACTGCTTACAGTGACTACCACCGCAGCCAGCACGATAAGCTTATTCAGCCGTTTGACGGCGTTAACGAAGCATTGGCACAGCTTGCAGGGCGCGGCATAAAAATGGCCGTTGTAACATCTAAAAAACGCCCGATGGCTCTGCGCGGGCTTGCCTGTTACGGGCTTGATAAATATATTGAAACAGTTGTTACCTGCCAGGACTGCGAAGAACATAAGCCGCTTCCGGCTCCGAGCCTGATGGCTTTAAAAAACTTAAAGCTGAACGGCAGTGACTGTATTGGCGTAGGCGACAGCCCTTATGATTTGCAAAGTGCAAAAGGCGCAGGCTGTTTAACAGCAGCAGTACGTTATACCAGTTTTGACTGGGATTTTATTTTGAATGAAGGCAAACCGGATTACGTTTTGAACAAAATGGATGATTTGGTTAAACTGATAGACAGACTCAATAATTAGGAGGTTATTATGCGCAAAATAGCTATTATCGGCGGTACCGGGGTTTACAGCCCTGACGCACTTGGAGGATTTGAAGAAAAGGTTATTAAAACGCCTTACGGCGATGCGCTTTGCAAAATGGGCTCGCTGTACGGCAATCAGGTTGTGTTTATTACACGCCACGGTGCAGGGCACAGTGTTCCGCCGCATAAAGTAAATTACCGTGCCAATATCTGGGCTTTAAAAAGCCTTGGCACTGAAGAAATTTTTGCAACCACGGCAGTAGGCTCTTTAAATAAAGAGATGAAAGCCGGGCATTTTGTTGTTTGCGACCAGGCGATTGATTTTACCAAAAGCCGCATTAACACTTTTTATGATACGCCGGAGCGCGGAGTGGCTCATGTGGATTTTACCAATCCGTACTGCCCGCGCCTGCGTGCAAAGGTTATTAAATGCCTTGAAAGAACTGACATTCCGTTCCATAAAACCGGCTGTTATGTCTGCACCGAAGGCCCGCGTTTTGAAACTGCAGCAGAAATTAAAATGTTCGCCATGCTGGGCGGCGACCTTGTAGGCATGACCAACATTCCGGAATCCGTACTGGCACGCGAAGCAGAAATGTGCTATACAAACTGCAGTATTGTAACAAATATGGCAGCAGGCATTTCGCCAACACCGCTTTCTCACAGCGAAGTTGTGGAAGCTATGGCGCAAAGCGGCAAAAACATGGCCCGCCTGATTGAAGCCTTTATTGCCGATAACGGCGCTGAAGAAACAGAATGCGGCTGTGCGCACTGCATGGCAGAATTTGGCGGTTTTAAACTGTAAGAGGCTGTTATGGTTAAAACAATGGAATGGCAGCAGAACGCACTGGAAATTTTAGACCAGACGAAACTGCCTGTAGAAATCAGTTTTATAAAATGCGGTACTTATCGCCGCGTGGGCGAAGCAATAAAAAAGCTGGAAGTCCGCGGCGCACCGGCAATCGGCGCAGCAGCCGGTTTTGCCATGGTTTTGGGCTGGCAGCAGCTTATGGCGGAAAACCGCTGTAATTTGCCTGCCTACGAAGAAATAAAAAATGAAATTATTGCAGCACGCCCTACGGCAGTAAACCTTGCCTGGGCTGCCAACAAGCTTTACGCTGAGGCAGAACGCCTGACAGGGCAAAGCAAAACGCAGAGCGAAATTGCCTGCGCTTTGGAAAAACTGGCGCAGCAAATTTACGATGATGACATTGAATGCAATAAAAAAATGGGCAGGTACGGTGCTGAACTTTTGCCGCAGCATACCCGTATTTTAACGCACTGCAACGCAGGTGCACTGGCAACCTGCGGGTGGGGCACGGCTCTCGGCGTTATCCGCGAAGCCTTTGCCCAGGGCAAAATAGACATGGTTTACGCCGATGAAACGCGCCCGCTTCTGCAAGGCGCCCGCCTTACAGTATGGGAGCTTATGGAAGATAAAATTCCCGTTACCGTTATTACCGATAACATGGCAGCATGGGCTATGCAGCAAAAAGGCATTAACGCCGTTGTTACCGGGGCTGACCGTATTGCCTTAAACGGCGATACCGCCAACAAAATAGGTACCTTTGGCGTAGCTTTGGCCGCAAAATACCACGGTATACCGTTTTACATTGCCGCACCTGTAAGCACGTTTGATTTTTCCATTGCAGACGGCAGCGGGATTCCGATAGAAGAACGCAGCGCACAGGAAGTAAAAACCTTGCAGGGGGTTGTTACCGCGCCGCCTGAAGCCTTAGCCTACAACCCTGCTTTTGATGTTACACCGGCCGCTCTTATCAGCGGCATTATTACCGAATACGGCGTTATTAAACCGCCTTATCGGGAGAATATAAAAAAATTGCAACTTAAAATCAAGGAGGAAATTTTTAATGAATAGCATGGTTAAAGACATTGCCCTTGCACCTACCGGGCATCAGAAAATTGCCTGGGTTAAAGAGCACATGCCGCTGCTTAACATTTTAAACGAACGTTATGCAGAAAAGAAAATTTTTGACGGTTTAAATATGGTTGTAACCATTCATCTGGAAGCAAAAACCGCATATCTTGCCCAAACACTTAAAAACTGCGGCGCAAACGTTGTTGTTACCGGCAGCAACCCGCTTTCCACGCAGGATGATGTTGCCGCAGCTCTGGCTGACAGCGGAATTACCGTTTTTGCCACCCATGCCTGCTCGCAGGAAGAATACGATTTATATTTAAGCAAAGCACTTGATACAAAACCTTCGCTTATTATCGACGACGGCGGCGACCTTGTTAATATGCTGCACAGCACACGCCGCGAGCTGATTCCGAACCTTATCGGCGGCAGCGAAGAAACTACAACCGGCGTACACCGCTTAAAGGCACTTAATGAAGCCGGCAAACTGGCTTTCCCGATGATTGCCGTTAATGACGCTTACTGCAAATACCTGTTCGATAACAGATACGGCACCGGCCAATCTTCCTGGGACGGCATTATGCGTACCACCAACCTCGCCGTTGCAGGCAAAACCGTTGTTGTTGCAGGCTACGGCTGGTGCGGCAAAGGCGTTGCCATGCGAGCCAAAGGTTTGGGCGCAAACGTTATTGTTACCGAAATTGACCCGATTAAAGGCATTGAAGCAGTATTTGACGGTTTCCGCGTAATGCCGATGCGCGAAGCAGCTAAATACGGCGATTTCTTTGTAACCGTAACCGGCTGCAAAGATGTAATTACCAAAGAACACTTCCCGCTTATGAAAGACGGCGCTGTTCTTGCCAACGCAGGCCATTTTGACGTTGAAATTAACGTTAAAGACCTGGAAGCAATGACCGTTGAACCTGCTTATGAAGTTCGCAAAAACATTACAACCTACACCATGCCTAATGGCAAAAAAATCAACCTGTTGGGAGAAGGCCGCCTTGTAAACCTTGCCTGCGGCGACGGCCATCCGGTAGAAGTTATGGACCTTTCTTTCGCCATGCAGTTCCTTGCCATGAAATATCTGCTGGAGCATAAAGGTGAACTGCAAAATAACCTTTATGTATTGCCGGAAGAACTGAATACGGAAATTGCCGCGCTGAAGCTTGAAGCAATGGGCGCAGGCATTGATACCTTAACTCCGGAACAATACGCTTACCTGCACGCCGAATAATTATGGAAAACGAAGCTGTTAAAAAAGCAAGAGCACAAATTGTTAAAGCTGCTCAAAAAATGGCAGGGCAGAACATGCTGCCGGGTTCGTGGGGCAACATAAGCATTAAGATAAACGAAAATACTTATGCAATAACTCCTTCCGGCCGCGGCTATGACAATTTAATGCCCGATGATATAACCATAGTTGACGCAGCAGGACAAACGCTTGACGGAGTATTGATACCAAGCAGCGAACTGCCTTTGCACCTGGCAATATATAAAGCACTGCCGGAAGCAAATGCCGTTGTGCACACGCACAGCATTTATGCCAGTGCCTGTGCCGCAGCACGCAGGGATATTCCGCCGCTTATTGAAGACATGGTGCAGATAATGGGCGGCGCTGTGCATTGCGCCGAATATGCCCTGCCTGGTACGGAAATGCTTGCCCGAAACGTAATAAAAGCCATGGACGGCAAACGTGCGGCGCTTTTGGCAAACCACGGCGTTGCTGCATGGGGCGTAACGCTTAACGAAGCCATGATGGTAGCTGGAATAGTTGAAAAAGCTGCTCAGCTTTATTGCATTACGCAGAACCTTGGCGGGGCAGTGCTGCTGCCTCAGAGCGATATCGACGCCATGCACGCTTTTTACGAAGCCCATTACCGCAAACGTCAGTTAGGAGAAGAATAATGGCGAAAACACTTATTAAAAACGCTGAAATTATTACCGCAAAAGATACGGATAAATATTATATCGGTATTTTGGACGATACCATTCAGGTAATATCCAAAGAATTGCCGCAAGGATATGAAGACGCGCAGGTTATTGATGCCGAAGGCAAAATTGCCGTGCCGGGCATGGTAAACACCCATACCCACGCAGCAATGACGCTTTTGCGCAGCTATGCCGACGATATGGTACTGATGGACTGGCTGCAAAATAAAATCTGGCCTGCCGAAGACGGGCTTACGGATGACGATATTTACTGGGGCACAATGCTTTCCATTGCCGAAATGCTTAAAACCGGCACAACCTGTTTTGCCGATATGTATTTTGCAATGAACCGCGTTGCCGATGCCGTTGAAGAAACAGGCATCAGGGCTGCATTAAGCCGCGGCTTAACCGGATTCAGCGACGAAAACTATGCAAAACTTGAAGAAAATGCAGCGCTCTTTAAAGAACGCCATAACAGTGCAGGCGGACGCATTCATGTAATGCTCGGGCCGCATGCTCCGTATACCTGTTCTGTTGAATACCTGAAAAATGTTATTGCCAAAGCTCAGCAGCTTGGCAGTGAAATTCATATTCACCTTTGCGAAACCAAAGGCGAAGTTGACAACTGCATTAAAGAACACGGCATGAGCCCGATAAAACTTATGGACAGCCTTGGCATGTTTGAATGCGGCACATTAGCAGCACACAGCGTACATGTAGATGAAGAAGACATGGCAATTATGGCAGCCAAACATGTGCGTGTTGCCCATAACCCGCAAAGCAACCTTAAACTTGCCAGCGGCATTGCACCGGTACCGGCAATGTTAAAGCACGGCATTACGGTCGGCCTTGGCACTGACGGCACAAGCAGCAACAACAACCTTGATATGCTGGAAGAATGCCGCCTCGCCGCAATGCTGCATAAAAACATGACAGGCGACCCGGAAATTATACCGGCAGCGCAGGCACTTGCCATGGCAACAAGCGAAGGCGCCAAAGCGCTTGGCTTTACTGACGTTGGCAAAATTGAAGCAGGGCAGAAAGCCGATATTGTCCTTTATAACATGAATAAACCTTACTGGCATCCGCGCAACGACAGAACTTCGCTGTTTGTATATGCGGCAAACGCTAATGACGCAGATACCGTACTTGTTAACGGCAAAGTTCTTATGCAAAACGGCGAACTGCTTTACATAGACCTGGAGAAAGTTTATGCTGAAGCAGACGCGCGCGCACGCCGCTTAACCAATAAATAACAAAAATTTTGGGAGGGAAACACAAGTGGCTAAAATTTTATTTAAAAGTAATTTAGCACCTTCTGTTTACGAATTTTTAGTAGACGCACCCCTGATTGCACATAAATGCCAACCGGGGCAGTTTGTAATGATACGCACCGATGAAGACAGCGAACGCATTCCGCTCACTATTGCCGATTTTGACCGTGAAAAAGGCACTATTACCTTAATCGTTCAGGCAGTAGGCAATACCACAAAACATCTTTGCGAAACTTTTGAAGAAGGCGATGATATTCTCGACGTTGTCGGTCCGCTCGGCCATCCGTCCGAAATGGGCAGGTTTGGCACAGTTGTCTGCGTAGGCGGCGGTATCGGCGTTGCGCCGGTATACCCGATTGCCCGCGCTTACCACGAGCTCGGCAACAAAGTAATTTCCATTGTCGGCGCACGCAGCAAAGATTTAATTATCTGGCGCGATAAAATGCAGGCAATCAGCGACGAACTTATTATAACCACGGATGACGGCAGCGAAGGGCATAAAGGTTTTGTAACCGACCCGCTGCGCGAAATGCTGGAAAAAGGCGAAAAGATTGACTTGGTACTTGCCATTGGCCCGGTAATTATGATGAAAAACGTTGCCGCAACAACCAAACCCTTCGGCACCAAAACAACTGTAAGCCTTAACACAATTATGGTTGACGGCACCGGTATGTGCGGCGGCTGCCGTGTAATGGTGGGCAACGAAAATAAATTTGCCTGTGTTGACGGTCCGGAATTTGACGGGCATCTGGTTGACTTTGCCAACTTAATGCAGCGCCAGATGATGTACAAAGACCAGGAATCTATTGAATACAGCTGCGGAGGTCATTGCAAATGCGTGGAGGAATGAGAAACCCTATGCCGGAACAGCCGGCTGATGTAAGAAATAAAAACTTTAAAGAAGTTGCTCTCGGCTATGATATGAAAACCGCTGTTGATGAAGCAGAGCGCTGCCTGCATTGCCCGAAACCGCTGTGCGTAAGCGGCTGCCCTGTTAATGTTGAAATTCCGGCTTTTATTCAGGCTGTAAAAGAAGGCAATATGCAGGAGGCCATTAAAATTTTAAAGCGCAAAAACAGCCTGCCGGCAGTCTGCGGCCGCGTGTGCCCGCAGGAAAACCAGTGCGAATCAAAATGCGTACTCGGTATTAAAGGTCAGTCCGTTGCTATCGGCCGTCTGGAACGCTTTGTAGCAGATTACGCGCGTGAACACGGCTTAGATAACGTAGATAACGAAAAAGCTGCTCCTAACGGTAAAAAAGTAGCTATTGTAGGCAGCGGCCCTTCCGGCCTTACCGCAGCAGGCGACCTTGCAAAAATGGGCTATGATGTAACCATTTTTGAAGCACTGCACGCACCGGGCGGCGTTTTAATGTACGGCATTCCTGAATTCCGCCTGCCGAAAGAAATTGTGCAGCACGAAATTGACGCACTAAAAAAATTGGGTGTTAAAATTATGGTAGACGCCGTTATCGGCCGTTTGTTTACCATTCAGGAACTCTTTGAAGAAGAAGGCTTCGACGCCATTTATGTAGGCACAGGCGCAGGCCTGCCGCACTTTATGAATATTGAGGGCGAAAACCTTAACGGCGTATATTCTGCCAACGAATTTTTAACGCGCGTTAACTTAATGCGTGCTTATCAGTTCCCGAAAGTTGCAACACCGGTTTACATCGGTAAAAAAGTTGCCGTTGTCGGCGCGGGCAATGTTGCTATGGACGCAGCACGTACCGCAAAACGCCTCGGCGCAGAACAGGTTTATATTGTTTACCGCCGCAGCGAAGAAGAAATGCCTGCCCGCAAGGAAGAAATCGGCCATGCAAGAGAAGAAGGCATTGAGCTTCGCCTTTTGAACAACCCTGTACGTATTTTAGGCAACGAAAAAGGCTGGGTTAACGGCATGGAATGCATTAAAATGGAGCTTGGCGAACCTGATGCCAGCGGACGCCGCAGCCCGGTAGCCATTAAAGGCAGTGAATACGTACTTGACATTGACATGGTTGTAATGGCGATAGGGCAGGGGCCTAACCCTCTGTTAAAGCAAACCACGCACGATTTGGAAACCAATAAACGCGGCAACATCGTTGCTGACGAAACCGGCGCAACCTCCATCCCCGGCGTATTTGCAGGCGGCGACATTGTAACCGGTGCCGCAACCGTGATATCCGCTATGGGCGCAGGCAAAAAAGCCGCTCAGGCCATTGATGAGTATTTGAAGAATAAATAATTTATTGTAAATTACAGCAGTTTACTTGTATAATTACGGGTAAACTGCTTTTTATTTATAAAAACTGCTTATAAATCTCGGATATCATTATAATTGTATACAACCAAAACAAAATGACATCTGCCTGTATTTGGTGTATAATAAATAATGATATGGTTTACAATAATTAAAATTTTACGAGGTGAATTATATGCGTTTTAAATTAAGAATGGGCGTTTCAGGACGTCATTGCCATTTAAAAAGAGAAGATATGGATATTTTGTTCGGTAAAGGCAGCGAGCTGCACCCTATAAAACCGATTGTGCAGCCCGGTCAGTTTACCTGCGAAGAAAAAATTATTCTGGTAACGGATAAAGGCGAAATGCCTCTGCGCGTTATCGGGCCGCTGCGTCCTTATACACAAATTGAACTTGCCAAAACGGATGCCCGTCAGCTTGGGCTGAACCCGCCGATTTGCTTCTCCGGTTATCTTGACGGCTCACTCGGCGGCAAAATCGTCGGCCCTGAAGGCGAAGTTATTTTAAAAGAGGGCATTATGCTTGTACAGCGCCATATTCATTTGTGCCCGGAAACTGCCGCCAAATATCATTTAAAGAACCATGATATTGTTGCTATGGAAACCACCGGCTCACGTGCACTGCGTTTTGAGCACGTTTATGTAAGAACCGGTCCGGAGCATGCTGACGAAATTCATATTGATACCGACGAAGGCAATGCATGCGGACTTGAAAACGGCGCTTTGGTTGATATTGTAACCAGGCTTTAATTGTTATTGAGGAAGAACAATGCGCAAAATATTGTTTTTTATGCTGTTGTTGGTGCATCTTACCGCGGCAACGGCGTTTGCGTATACAAATAAAGAGGACGGTTTTAAAACACAAAGTCCGTCCTCTGCTAATTACGTAGAAGCTGTTGGCAAACATTTTTACGGTTTTATTGACGATAACGGTGCTGCGGCAGGATATATCGAATGTTTAAGCAGTGAACAGGCTTCAAAATTTTTTGGAACCCCGTTCAGCACGGCAGCATTTGATAAAACTTACAGCAATATTTTACTTTTACAGCGTAACGACATCAGCAACGAACGTATTAATCAGCTTATAGCTGAACCTGTTGTTTCACCGCTTTTTGCTTTTGCAGAAAATGAAGAACCTGATTACCTGGTTTCTGCGCAAAAGTTTGGCTCAAACAAGTATATTGCCGTTACTTTTAACGTAAATCCGGAAACTGAACCGGTAACAATATATTATACCTCCGCTAATGATAAGCTTTATATGCTTATGGCAGAACAGCAAACGGCTGTTTCTAACGCTGTTGAAAACCGGCCGGAAAATACCATTGGCGTTATTGGCGGTGCCGATGGCCCGACAGACATTTACGTTAAAGATAATGTTTTGGCTAAAAAAACCAACAAAACTTTTCTCAAAAAGTTTAAAACCGTTAAGCCGGTTGATAAAAACACTGCGTTTACCTTTGCCGAAAAAACAGCCAACGTAAAAGTAACCCTTCCGGATGACTGGTTTTACGTGCAGTTAGCAGACAGCAGATATAATGAAGAAGCTGTCGGTGTAACGGTTGCCATGCCTCAGGAAGCTATGACGCTGATTCTTAAAGAAGCGCTTGATATTGGCGTTACCGATATAGAATCGGCAGTTATTGCATCGCAGGATGCGGCAGCTGATAAAACCATAAGCGCTGAATTAACAGATAAAAAAGATGATATAATGGATATTTTCCGTCATGGCATCATAATATTATCTGTTAAAGCCAGCGATAAAAGTTTTTCGGATTTTGTATTTGATAACCCCAATAAAACGGCTTACGGCGTAAATGAAGCGTTGGAAGATATAAAAGCCGGACTTATTGAGCAGGGAACGGAATTTAAAACCTTTGCTTATAATACGGATTTTAAAAACGGGCAGGGGAGCTTTAGCCTGCAAACTGAATTGAAGCCTGCTGAAACTGATTTTTATTACACTTTAGTTGCCGAAGGCAAAGTTATTGGCAAAGCTGCTTATCTGGCTTTTGTATTTGACCGTAACGGTGATGATGAAAATACGGCACTTAAATTTTGGAACGGCAAAACATTTTTAAAAGATTAATGTCCACATTCGTACTTAAAGTAAAAAGAGGGTACAGATGATGAAAAAATTATATGCTGATATTTTAATGACAGGTTTGCTGTGCAGTGCTGCTCTTACGGCTAATGCCTTTGAATACGTAAGCAGCGAAACAGGTTTTTCCGTTAACATACCGGATCAGAACATTATGCTGATAGGCGAAAATATGTTCGCTGCCGAAAACCGTGTTTTTGACATTGACAAAAAACTTGTAAAAACGAACGGCATGCATTTTGTTACCGGGCTTAACCAGGAACAGCTTGAACAAAATTTTAATACTGCTTTTACAACAGAAAAATTTACTGCCGACCTCAAAAATATTAAACAAGCTTTAAAAAGCGGCACTGCCGCTGATGTTTTGCAAAGCAGCAGCTATAAATACCTTACCGAAGCCGCGGCTGGCGCCTATGTAAATTACAGCGGCGAAAGCGAAGATCTTGCCGGTTTATTGGAATTAAACAAACAATTTGCCGGTATGGCTAACATAAAAAAGGCATCCGTTGAAAATATTAAAGGCAAAGGCGCTTTAATGATAGAATCGGATATTGAAAATATAACGTTTGAATTAAAGCTGCCGCTGAAAAAATCGGAATTGTTGCCGCAAGAATCAGTTGATGAAGAAAACCTGAAAGACCAGGGCTTTAAATTTGAATTTGCTGATGACGGCTATTTAGTTACTAAAATAGCAAATTTATATAATATTACAGAAAAAACTTATTTGTTATCGGCCAATGACAACCTGTATACGGTAACGAGCCTGTTTGCTTCAACTAACGAATTGCCTGAAAATGTCGACAGCCTTTATAAACTTGATAATAAAGGCTTTAATAAATTAAGCAAACAGCTGGTTAACAGTTTAAAATTTACAGAACCTCAGAAAAACGGCAATAAACCGCTTACAATCAATGATAATATCAGCGGACGCAAACTGCAATTGCCGGAAAAATGGCTGTACACAAGAACTGATTTCAGCAGTATTTACGGTATTAATAAAGGCGGCTTTGGGCTTACTGCTTATAGCGCTTTGCCGGAAACTTCACTTGATGCTGCAAATAACGCCATTAAAACCTTTGGTATTAGTTTTGATAACAGCACAAATACCTTGAAAATGGATTTGTCGAAGTTTACAATGCCTGATTTACTGAATTTGTTTGATGAAGGCATTGTTATGGCAAGCGGTAATTTTAATAATGTTGCCCAAATTGAGCCGGATTTTAATGAGTATGTAAACGAATATAAAACTATTTTCGATAATCCTGAATTAACAAAATTTATCTTCCACAATAGTATGAACCAGCTTTTTAACAGCCTGCGTCCGGAAGATATTGCAGCCATAGAAAAATACCTAAAAGCAGAAAACTTTAATTATACTTTTGACATTAATAATTACAATGCACGCTTTAATTGTGATGCTGATTTAAAGGCTCACATACCAGACATATTTAAAGTGCTGCAGGAAGCAAATACTATAGCCGGAAATGCCGCTGACGCAGACGAAATGCGCAGCAGCCTGAGTAAAGATAAAGTTTTTGCCATGCTGGATACCAATCTGGTACCGTTTAACTGCTATTTTAAAAATCAGCTTTATTTTGACAGAAGCCAGCGCTTTAATAACCTGTTATATTTTACAAAAGGCGATAAGGCATCTGCCAACCAGCAAATTATGAAGCAGTTTAATACAACCGATTTATATCTTTACTGATTTGTGTTATAATAATAAAGTATCAAGAGGCTTATGCAGAAAATGCCTGAGCCTCTTATATTTTTGTAATAATGTTGTAAAAGTAACCTTCATAAATTGGCTGTAACAAATTTTAAAACACACGCGCATATAAATTAACGTGTTTATTATAAAACGCCTTAAAACGCAAATATGAAGACGTGAATTTAAAAGCTAATTTATAGTAAAATATCAATATAAGCTCTAATAAAAAGTATTATAAGTTTTTGATACTTGTTAAATAATATAAAAATATCAGGGAGATAAAAGTAATAATAATATGATATGTAAATCTTCAAAATATAAATCATTTCAAATATTAACCTCCAATAATATTAATAAAAAATCTGTTGTTTGAAATTTCATTTTTCAAATTTTACATAATATATATTATCGGACGTTATTTTTATATATTTATTATTCTATTAAACTTCTGTTTTGCCTCATCTTTCGATATTAAAATCAAAATTAAACTAATACAGCGAACAGCAAACAAATGTTTTGACTCCTTCTTAATTAGCTGTTATAATAGAATTATATAAAATCTATTTCGGGAGGCTTTTATTAATGGCCAGACATAAACGCTTTTCTAATTTTGAAGGACAAATTACCGAAGAAATGCTTACTGACCGTCAGCGTCAGATTTTAGAATATATTCGCAAATGTGTTAAAGATAAAGGTTATCCTCCGGCTGTGCGCGAAATCGGTAAAGCTGTAGGATTATCTTCAAGCGCCAGCGTTCATAATCACCTGCACAAATTAGAAGAATACGGTTTTTTGCAGCGTGACCCTTCCAAGCCGCGCGCACTTGAATTGACCCAGGACGCTGAATGGCGCCAGAAAACCGTTGTGCCTGTTCCGCTTGTTGGCCGTGTAACGGCTGGTGTTCCTATTCTGGCTGTTGAAAACATTGAAGAAACATACCCTATTCCGCTTGATTTATTGGGCTGCTCCGATGATGTTTTCATGCTTTCCGTGAGCGGCGACAGCATGATTAAGGCCGGTATTTTAGACCATGACTATATTGTTGTGCGCAAGCAAAATTTTGCCAACAATGGCGATATAGTTGTTGCTTTAATTGATGGCGAAGAAACTACTGTAAAACGTTATTTCCGTGAACTCCGTTGCGTACGCTTACAGCCTGAAAACGATGCTTATCAGCCTATTGTTGGAGGCGATAATATTCAGGTTATCGGCAAAGTAATTGCCGTTTTTAGAATGCTGTGATATTCTAAAATTATCATTAATTATATTAAAATAAAATTATTTCAGTTTCATATAAGTGCTTAGAAAAAGTTATATTAATGTCTGTATGACATCATAATAATTTCAAAAATCAAAACTATATATATACTTAATAAAATTAAAGGACTTGCTCTGATACAGAACAAGTCCTTTTTATATGCAATTTTGCGCTGTTGCCATTGCAGTTAATTTAAAACAATGCTGTAAATAGTATTTGACAAAATAACGGCTATTACAAGCACGATTGCAAATATTATAAAAAACCTTAAAATTCTAAAAAACTTCTTCATAATAAATAACTCTTCCCATAAAAATTTACCATTTTTCAGGTATAGTTTCAAACTTCCCTATGACATACATTGTGCCAAGCATTTCCGTAAGCAGCGTACCTTCATTATTAAAGGTTTCTACTTTTATAATAATTATTTTATGCCCGCGCTGAATTACCGTGCCAACAGCAGTAGCCACATCTCCGGCATGGAGGTTTTTTATAAAGTTTATCGTGTAATTAATAGTTACTACTCTGGCCCCTACACTTGCGCTTGCCATTCCCAGCGCAGTATCTGCAAGTGCTGCCAGAGAACCGCCGTGGGCAACTTCATATAAATTGGTATGCTTGGCTGCGTCAATAGGCATTGCAAGTGTTACCTTGCCGCATTCAACGTCAACAAGCTCCATGCCGCACAGTTTAACAAAACTATTAATACTATATACATCTTTGATAATTTGCGTATATTCTTCTTTTGCGCTCATTAACTTTACCTCCCTGCCGGTATAATTTATTCTTTGGGTCCTACCATACGAGCTGCGCTCATAATGGCAATACGGCCATGTTCAAAAGTCAGCCCGCCCTGAAAATATACATTATACGGCTCACGGCACGGGCCGTCAGCACTTAATTCGATAGAAGCACCCTGTACGAAGGTTCCTGCGGCCATAATAATTTCATCCTGATAACCAGGAATCATGGCAGGAACAGGCTCTACATGTGCGTCAACCGGCGAATTTGTCTGGATTGCAACACAGAAATTGCATAATTTCTCACGTGTTTCCAAACGTATAGCCTGAATAATATCGCTGCGTACTTCTTCCGGCAACGGTTTTACCGAATAACCAAGGTTTTTAAAAACAGCCGAAGCAAAAATTGCCGTTTTTACGGCCTGCGTTACAACATGAGGCGCAATAAACAAGCCCTGATAAAATTCGCGTGCTGTATCACCCAATGTTGCACCCATCTCGCCGCCTAATCCCGGAGCGGTAAGACGGTATGAAGCAAGTTCCACCAAATCGGCACGTCCGGCTATATAGCCGCCGGTAGGAGCAAAACCGCCGCCCATATTTTTAATAAGAGAACCTGCAATTAAATCTGCGCCGACTTCCGTAGGTTCCTGTTTTTCAATAAATTCACCGTAGCAGTTATCTACAAAGCAGATAACATCTGGATTAACCTTTTTTACGGCTGCGCATATCTCGCCTATCTGCGCTACATTAAGCGTTTTGCGCACACTGCTGTAACCGCAGGAACGCTGAATATGTATTAAGCGCGTTTTATCTGTAATAGCGCTGCAAATCGCTTCTAAATCCGGTTTGTCGCCCTGCATGGGAATTTCTTTATAAATAATGCCTAAATCTACAAGCGAACCCGGCGTTTTTACGGGGCTGCCGATAATGGTCTGCATGGTATCATACGGTGTTCCGGTTGCGGCTATCATCTCGTCACCTGCGCGCAATACCCCCAAAAGAGCTACTGCCAGCGCATGCGTGCCACTTACAAACTGCGAACGTACCAGCGCTGCTTCTGTATGGAAAATTTCTGCGTAAATTGCATCAAGGTTTTCTCGCCCAACATCGGAATAAGCATAACCGGTTGTAGGTTTTAAGTAATAATCTGAAACCATGTGGTTACGGAAAGCCTTCATTACTTTTTCTGTGTTAAATAAGGAGGCTTCTTCGTATATTTTAGAATATTTTTCTACATCATTAAGTGCTGTTTTTTCAATTTCTGCAAAGTCTACCATTTAAATCATTCACTCGCTTTTTAAAATATATTCATTGTATGCTTCCAAATCTTCTACCGGCAGAATAACTTTCATTACTGCGCCATTTTCAGTATATTCCTGCTCTAAAACGTTGGCTGTTTCATGAAGCTGGGCAGCTTTGGCTGTTTCCGCATAAGGAATACACAAAGTAACTTCCATGGCTTTGCTTTTAAGATGTGTTTCTATCATCTGCTGCAAAGTTTCAAGGTTTAACTTTTTAGCTGCCGATATACAAACGGTATCTTCTTCCAGCGCCAATCTGTCAGCCAGTTTGCTGTCCGTAGGCAGTTTATCTATTTTATTATAAACCGTAATAACTGGCTTTGTTTCTGCGCCGATTTCCTTTAAAACTTCGTGTACCGCAGCAGCCTGTTCTTTATAAAGCTCGTGGCTTACGTCGATAACATGCACCAGTAAATCAGCTTCCGTTACAACTTCAAGCGTAGAACGGAAAGCAGCAATCAGCTGATGCGGCAGGCGCTGAATAAAACCAACCGTATCGGTTATGATTATTTCCTGCTTATTGGGAAGCGTCAGCTGGCGTGTAGTTGGGTCTAACGTTGCAAAAAGCTGGTCTTTGGCATAAATATCGGAATTTGTAAGTGTATTAAGAAGCGTTGATTTACCGGCATTGGTATAACCTACAAGGCTAACTGCAAATACATTGTTCTTTTTGCGCTTGCTGCGGTGCAGCGAACGTACGGCTTTAACCTTTTCAATTTGCTCCTTAATAAAAGCAATGCGGTCGCGGATTCTGCGGCGGTCAACTTCAAGTTTCGTTTCACCAGGGCCGCGTGTGCCAATACCGCCGCCGAGCCTTGAAAGCATAAGGCCTTTGCCCATAATACGCGGCAGCGTATATTGCAGCTGTGCCAGTTCAACCTGTAATTTACCTTCGTTGGTACGGGCGCGCTGGGCAAAAATATCAAGAATCAGAGCAGTGCGGTCTAAAATTCTAATGCCCATAACGCTTTCAATATTGCGCTGCTGTGCCGGAGAAAGTTCGTCATCAAAAATACATAAGTCGATATTTTCCTGCTGGGCATATAAAGCAAGCTCCTGCACTTTGCCTCTGCCTATAAAAAACGCAGGGTCAGGCTTGGAGCGTTTTTGTATAAACTTCTTTATTACAGTGGCGCCTGCCGTATCGGCAAGCTGTTTTAATTCTTCAAGTGAATCGTCAACGGTCCACAGCGAATCGTTTCTTCCCCACTCCATGCCAATTAAAATGGCTCTTTCAGATATAACCTGCAAAGAGGCAGTTCCGGTCTGCTTGTCGAGTATGCGCTCTATCGTGCTTACGGTATTAACAAAGTTAATGTTTTCAGCATCTTCGATACTATACGGGCCGTAACATTCAGCGGTGTAGTTTTCATTGCTGTCTATGCCGGTTATCAGCCCGAAAGTCAGTTCAGATTTGGTAAAATCCGGAGAAACAACGCCAATGGCAACCATGGCATCATATTTATTATTTTTTAAAGCGGAAATATCAACGCCGCTTAAATATGGGTTGCCGCCCGGATGCGTATGTATGCAGCGTATGCCGCTAAGGCGTCCGGCTCCACGCCTGCCGCTGAAAGAAGGCAACTCCACAGTAGCATTGTCGCCTACTGCAATTTCTATAATCTGGCCGCTGCGTGTAATATAAACGGAAATTTCCCTGTTTATATACTCTGTAATATCCGCAAGCTTAACAGCAAGCTCCTGAGAAACAAGCTGCGGCGACTGCATATCGTACAGTTTCTGCAGTTCTGCTATAACGCTGTCGCGTATGCCTTTTATATTACCTTTAATTTCACGCATAATTATACCTCAAAGAGCAGACAGTATTTCTGCCTGCTCTCTTTCATAAACAAAATTTTACTGACGGCTGCGTGCCGGCTCAACATTAACTTTATAGCCTTTAATGGTGTTGCGGTGCATTACGCCAAGCACTTTTTCGGCAACATCTTCCGGCACTTCAACAAACGTAAATTTATCGTAAATATTAATTTTGCCAATATCTTTGGCAGGTATATCAGCTTCAATAGCAATGGTACGCACAATATCCTGCACGCTTATTTTCTGGCTGCGCCCGATATTCATAAAGAAACGCACCATGCCGGGGCGTCCGCCGGTATTGGTTAAATCTTTGGACAAGCCTTCTTCTTTAGGTGCTTCAAGTGCTTTATTGCCTTCCTGCATTAATTTTAAGGCAGCAGCAATAATGTCTTCCGAAGCATAATCCTGCAAAAGTGTTTCCGCAATAGGCATATAATCATGGTAATGGTTAAGCTCCAGAACCGCCTGCATGCGGGAAATAATAATTTCGCGCTGGCGTTCAACAACGTTTGCCGTTGTAGGCAGCTGACGGCGCATAATTTTGGTGTTTGCTGCGCGTTCGATAAGTTTAAGCTGCCTGAATTCACGCGGTGTAATAAAGGTCATGGCAGTACCGGTATTGCCTGCCCTGCCTGTACGGCCAATGCGGTGTACATAACTTTCAGGGTCCTGCGGAATATCAAAATTAATAACATGGGTAATATTATCAATATCAATGCCACGTGCCGCAACGTCGGTTGCAATCAAAATATCTGCCGTGCCTTCGCGGAATTTTTTCATAACACGGTCACGCTGGGTCTGGCTTAAATCGCCGTGCAGGCCTTCTGCCATATAACCACGGCTGGCAAGTGCGATTGCCAAATCATCAACACCTTTTTTGGTGCGGCAGAAAATGATTATCTTGCCGTCAATTTCAGCATCGAGCAGACGACACAGGCCCTCTACCTTATCTTTGGTTTCAAAATAATACTGCTCAATCAAAGGTACGGTCAGTTCTTCCTTGCTGACGGTAACATTTTTAGGAGCTTTCATGTATTTTTTGGTAAGGCTCAAAATCGGGCGTGGCATGGTTGCGGAAAACAGCAGCGTCTGCCTTTCCGCAGGCAGGTTACGCATAATTTCTTCCATATCGTCAACAAAGCCCATATCAAGCATTTCGTCAGCTTCGTCCAATACCAAAAACTTAATATGATCAAGTTTAATGGTGTTGCGGTTAATATGGTCAATTAAACGTCCCGGAGTGCCTATTACAATCTGTACGCCGCTTTTTAAGGCACGAATCTGTCTTTCAACAGGCTGGCCGCCGTAAACAGGCAGAGCCTTAATACGTGAAGTACGGCCGATTTTACCTACTTCTTCAGCAACCTGAATGGCAAGTTCGCGGGTCGGCGTCATAATAAGTGCCTGAATATGTTTATGGTCGGTAATGCTCTGAACCAGCGGAATACCGAAAGCAGCAGTTTTACCGGTACCGGTCTGCGCCTGGCCGATAACGTCATAGCCATCCAGCACCAGAGGAATGGTTTGCTCCTGTATCGGTGATGGTTCTTCAAAGCCCATGTCTGTTAAAGCTGTAACTATTTTTTTATCCAGCAGCAGGCTGCCGAACATTTCTTTTTGATTTGTTGTCATTTGTCTTTATTCTCCGTTTCTTTTTCCTTTATTCTGTCAATAACCATCGAAATCGCGGTTAATGCACTGCGTATTTTATTATCGGTACGTGTACCGCCAAAAATGTGTTTGCCCCATTTTACGCCGTCAGCATCGGCAACGGCCATATATACAAGCCCGACAGGTTTATCTTCCGTTGCTCCGCCCGGGCCTGCTATGCCTGTTATGCCAACACCATAAGTTGTGCCGAACAGTTCACGCACGCCCTGCGCCATTTCGCAGGCAACCTGCCAGCTGACTGCACCATAGGCTTCAAGGCTTTCTTCTGATACATTTATCAGTTTATGTTTAGCCATGTTGCTGTAAGTAACGGCACTGCCCAAAAGGTATTCGCTGCTGCCCGGAACATCCGTTACAAGGCTGCTGGCAAGGCCGCCTGTGCAGGATTCGGCAAAAGCTATTGTGCTTTCTGTTCTTAACAGTTCCTTTCCAAGATAAGAAGCAAGTGTTTCATCATCCGTACCGTAAATATACTGCTTTAATCTAGTATTTACCAGAGCTTCCATTGCAGCAATTAAGGTTTTGGCTTCGTTAACTTCCATACATTTTGCGGTAATGCGGATAATTATTTCTCCCCTGCGGGCATAAATAGCAATGGTAGGATTGGTTTGTGAAGTTATAATATCGTCCAGCTTTTCGGCAACGGCGCTTTCGCCAATGCCGCGCAGCCTGATAATATGCGAATAAATAATTCCCTGTTTGGTAAAATGGTTTATCAAAAAAGGTTCCAGCTGCTTTTCATATACATGCTGCATTTCAGAAGGCGGGCCGGGCAAAAGTACAATCAGTTTGCCTTCATGCCTGATGGCAAGCCCGGGAGCAGTACCAACTTCGTTAGTTAAAATTTCGGCGCCAACTGGTATCATGGCCTGCTTTTCGTTATTGCCGGACATGCACAGCCCTCTTTTGCAAAAATAATTATTAATGCGGTTCCATGTGTCCAGGTCAAGATAAGTACCTAAATTAAGCGTTTCGCATAAAACTTCTTTGGTAATATCGCCGCGGGTAGGGCCAAGACCGCCGGTGGTAATAATAATGTCAGCACGCTCCAGAGCATTTTTAAACACTTCTTTTAAGCGCCCGGCATTATCGCCGACAGTAGTCTGATAAAGTACATCAAAACCCAGTTTATTCAGCTGTCTGGATAAATACTGAAAATTTGTATTTAAAATTTCACCCAGCAAAAGCTCTGTACCAGTATTGATAACTTCAACTTTCATGGTCCTTCCCCCTTGAGTTTATATTCTTTCGCCTACAGATTCGTAAGTGAAGCCTTGCAGAATATTAACCTTTACAAAACAGCCGGGTTTAATATCGCCCGGATTTTCAATAAATACCAGCCCGTCGATATCGGGAGCTTCACGGTAGGAACGCCCGTAATGCAGGCCCGAACCGTCTTCTTCAATGCCTTCAACAAGAACTTCAAGAGTCTGTCCTTCGGTATCCTTATGAATTTCTTCAGAAATCTGTGCCTGCAAAGCCATTAATTCATGGTAGCGTTCCTGTTTTATTTCATCCGGAATCTGATTGGGCATAGCTCCAGCAACAGTGCCTTCTTCCTGAGAATAGGCAAAAACACCGGCATTTTCAAAACGCTGCTGTTCCACAAACTCTTTTAATTCTTCAAAATCGGCATCCGTTTCACCGGGAAAACCGACTATAAACGTTGTTCTTATAACAATTCCGGGAATACGTTTGCGCAGCTTTGCAAGAAGCGTTTCCACTTCTTCTCTGGTATCATATCTGTTCATTGAAGCCAGCAGCCTGTTGCTTGCATGCTGCAGCGGCAGGTCAACATACTTGCATACTTTTTCCAAAGATGCAAAGGTTTCTATAAGCTCATCCGTAAAATTATTGGGATAACAATACATTACCCTAATCCATTTTAAGCTTTCAATTTTATTTAATTCTTTTAATAAATCAGCTAAAAGCAGTTTGCCTCCCGGTAAATCTTCGCCATAGCGGGTTGTGTCCTGCGCTACTACAATCAGCTCTTTTACGCCGTTATCGGCCAGTGCTTTTGCTTCTTTAAGCACCTGTTCCATTGGCTTGCTGCGGTATGGCCCGCGGATTTTCGGTATTGCGCAATAAGAACAGCAATTATCGCAGCCTTCGGCAATTTTTAAGTAAGCCGTATATGAAGGCGTTGTTAAAATACGCGGCAGAAAAGTTTCTTTGCTGGTATATATAACATCAGGTTTGCTGCGTTCAAGCATTATAAAGCGTTCGCCGTTCATAACACGTTTTATAATGCTGCCTATTTCGTCATACACTTCCACACCGGCAATGGCATCTGCCTCAGGCAGTTCGCTAAAAAGTTCTTCGGCATAACGCTGGCTTAAGCAGCCGGTTACAATAATATATTTGCAGCTGCCGGATTTTTTATATTCTGCCATCTGCAAAATGGTATTAATAGATTCTTCTTTGGCAGATTCGATAAATCCGCAGGTATTTACTATAATTATTTCCGCTTCTGACGGGTCATTGGTAATTTCGTAATTTTCTTCGTGAATCAGCCCTAACATGGTTTCAGAATCAACCAGATTTTTAGGGCAGCCCAAACTTACTACACCTATTTTCACTGTATATCCTCCGCTTTAATTTTCAAACCGAACGGTTTCAAGCCATTTGTTTATAAGTTTATCAGCTTTTTCCTGCTGTAAATATGCTGTGTTCAGCCACAGTTTTTGCGTATCTGTCTTATCGTGCATCAAGGTTTCAAGCCCTGTGTTCTGCTGCAGCAAAATACGCTTAATTTCTTTTTCCGTTAAAAGCCAGCGGCAAAAATCCTGTGCTGCCATATTCTCCCCGCTTTCAGCGGCAATGGCAACGCCATAAAGATTTACCGGCGTACCTTCTACCGGTTTTGCAACATAAGCAGGAAAAGAATTTTCAAGATATTGGAAAATAAAACTGCTGCGGGTTATAGCAATATCAGCATCGCCGGTTGCTGCCATTCTTATTGAGGTAAACGGAAATTTTGCATACTGGGGAATATTTTTATGAAGCTCGCGCAAATATCCTAAAGCATTATCTTCGCCCCAATGGCTGGCAAAGGCATATAAAAAACTGCGTGTGCTTTCCGTATCGCTTAAATTTTCAAGTGCAATACGGATACCGCGGATTTTCAACAAATCTTCCCAGGTACGAATATTTTCCTGACCGGCACGGCGGGCAAAATTCTGGTTTACCAAAAGAACTGCCGGGTCATAAAAAACACCGTACCAGCAGCCGTTTTGGCTTTTAAATGCTTCCGGCAATATTGCAGTTTCAGGTATTTCAAATTTGAGCAGTTTATTCTGCTGCTCCAAATTTACCAGCTTGCTGAATTCCAGCAAATAAATACCTGGCTGCTTTTGCTCTTTTCCGGCATTTTCTTCTGCAAGCCAGACTTTATATTTGCTTTGGGAAGCATTATATTCTTCTGCCAGCGCCTGAAGCAGCATTCTGTTCTGGTCTGATGCAAGAATTGCTTCGTTATCATTTTTTAAATGTACAACATCATCAAAAAAAGAACAGCCTGCAATACAAATTACTGAAATAAAAGCTAAACAGGCCGTTACAAGCCTTTTTAAAGCCATAAAATTCCTCATCTTTTTTTAGTTTTGCTTCTGCTGTTTTTACCGGCAGGCTTAGCTTTATAGCCGGTATTTATTTTCAACAGGCATTTATCTCCGCTGCCGATAAGGTCATTGCGGCCTGCTTTAAGCAAAGCCTCTTTAACAAGCATACGGTTACGCGGATTTTTATACTGCATTAATGCCCTTTGCATTGCTTTTTCATGCGGGTTGCGTGCTACAAATATTTCGCGCCCTGTTTCCGGGTTGCAGCCGGAATAATACATAGCCGTTGAAAGGCTGCCCGGCGTCGGAATGAAATCCTGCACCTGTTCCGGCTGATGGCCTATATCACGCAAAAATTCCGCAAGCTCTATTGCGTCATCAAGCGTGCAGCCCGGATGGCTGGAAATAAAATATGGCACCAAAAATTGTTTTAAACCGATTTCTTTGTTCTTTTTATAAAAGGCACGCATGAATTTCAGATAAACTTCTTTACCCGGCTTGCCCATATTTTTCAGGGCGCGCGGCGCTACATGCTCCGGGGCTATTTTTAACTGGCCGCTTACATGGTAACGGCAAAGTTCGTCTAAAAATTCCCCCGTTTTTTCTTCCAGCAAATAATCATAACGGATGCCGGAACGGATGAAAACTTTTTTTATGCCGGGGATAGCCCTTATTTTACGCAAAAGCTCTATATAATCACTATGGCTGCTGTCCAAATTGGGGCACGGTTTCGGAAAAAGGCACTGCCTGTCACGGCAGGCTCCAACTTCAAGCTGTTTGGCGCATGCCGGATGCCTGAAATTAGCGGTAGGCCCGCCAACATCATGAATGTAGCCCTTAAAATCAGGCATAGCCGCAATAATTTTTGCTTCTTTTAAAATTGATTCATGGCTTCTTGACTGGATAATACGCCCCTGATGGCTGTGAATGGCGCAGAATGAACAACTGCCAAAACAGCCGCGGCAGCTGATAATGCTGAAACGCACTTCTTCAATAGCCGGAACTCCGCCCAAAGCTTCATAGCTTGGATGATAGGTACGCTGGTAATCAAGGTCATAAATGGCGTCCATTTCCTGCTGTGTAAGCGGATACGGCGCAGGATTTTGGACAAGATATTTACTGCCGTTTTTCTGTACTACTGTTTTACCGTAAAACGGGTCCTGCTCTTTGCTTTGCAGGTAATGCGCTTTGGCAAACAGCTTTTTGTTTTTAAGGCACGCTTCATAAGAAGGTATTTCCTCATAGTCATCAATACCTTCCAGCGAATCAGCAAGATACGCCGTACCGCGGATATAGTGAATATCCTGCATGGAAGCACCGCCGCTTAAATAGTCGGCAGCTTCCGTAATCTGCTTTTCGCCCATGCCGTAAATTAAAAGGTCGGCATGGCTGTCTGCCAGAATAGACGGCAGAAGTTTGCCTTCCCAATAATCATAATGCGCAAAGCGCCTCAGGCTTGCTTCGATGCCGCCTATAATAACCGGCATATCAGGCCAGAGTTTTTTTATTTGCTGTGAATATACAACCGTTGCGTGGTCAGGGCGTTTACCCATTTCGCCGCCCGGCGTGTAATTATCTTTTTTGCGTTCTTTTTTTGCCGCCGTATAATGGCAGAGCATAGAATCAAGATTGCCGCCTGAAATAAGCACCGCAAGGCGCGGTTTGCCCAAAACGGCAAAGTTTTCAGGTTTGCGCCAGTCGGGCTGGCACAAAAGAGCAACCTTGTACCCCTGCGCTTCAAGTACACGGCAAATAACGGCAGGGCCAAAGGATGGATGGTCCACATAAGCATCTCCGCTTACAAACAAAAAATCCAACTGTTCCCAACCGCGTTCTTTAATTTCTTCTATTGAAATTGGCAGAAAATCTTTCATTATTTATGAAAGCCCTCCAAAATTATTTTTTATATGTTCTTACAACTGAACCGACTTCCGGGTCTTTAGGCAGAGTTTCTCCGTTAACGGTTATTTCCATGGCACCGATGTTGCCGTAATGCACACTGATATTTTCTTTGGCCTTAAAAGACTGCTGCTGACCTGCTTCCATTATGCCGCTGAAAACAATCTCGCCGTCGGCAGTAACTTCCATCCAGCAGCGGTCAGTCACGCATTTTAAAGCAAGGTTAACGCCATCATACACAGGTTTGGGCGCTGCTTTTTCTTCGGCAGGCATGCTGTTTTCCACTGCGGCGGGTTCCGATACCAGATTCTGCGAAGAATCGGTATTCATAAACCAGGCTATGCCGCCTGCAACAACGATAACCAAAGCCAATACCACAATATAACTCAGCCAATTGCCGGAGGATACCCTTTCCGGCTTTATCTGGGGAGAAATACTTATTTTTTCAACCATTCTGATAGGCTTGGGCGCTACCGCTTCCTTGGTAAGGCCGCTGTTTTGTGCTTTATAAATGTTGACGAGGTCCGGCCCGTTAAGCCCCAAAAAATTACCGTATGTGCGGATAATGCCTTTGGTAAAAACATCTCCGGGAATTTTGTCAAATTCGCCTTCTTCTACCGCATCCAGGTAAAGTTTACGGATACTGGTAGCCGCTTCTGCCTCTTCCAGCGACAACCCTTTGGCCAGACGTGCTTCTTTAAGCATTTTGCTGACATTATCCATATCCATAACCGTTTCCTCCATTTAATTATTAGTTGTAAAAAATTTATCTTCTATTACGGCTTTAGGCATAATAAGTTCGCGCGGTTTACTGCCGGCAGCATGGCTGATAATGCCCAAATCTTCCATGCAGTCCACAAGCCTTGCGGCTCTTGTATAACCAATGCGGAATTTACGCTGCAGCATGGACGAAGATGCCTGCCCTGTATCCATAACAAGCCTTACTGCATCTTCAAATAATTCGTCGCGCTCGTTGTCAAATCCTGCTGTCTGCCCGGCAGCATTCTTATCGCTTTCCAATGCCTGTTCCGTTACTTCACTGCTGTATTCAACAGGAATAGCCTGCTCTTTTATAAAATCAACAACACGGTTTAGTTCATCATCACTTACAAAAGCGCCCTGAACCCTTACCGGCTTGTTAATGCCAATTGGATAAAAGAGCATATCGCCCTTGCCAAGCAGTTTTTCGGCACCGCCCATATCCAAAATAGTACGCGAATCGGTCTGCGAAGAAACGGCAAACGCAATACGCGACGGAATATTGGCCTTTACTATGCCGGTAATAACATCTACCGAAGGACGCTGCGTTGCCAGTATAAGATGTATTCCGGCAGCCCTTGCCTTTTGCGCAAGGCGGAGAATTGCATCTTCCACGTCAACCTTGGCAACCATCATCAAATCGGCAAGTTCGTCGATAATGATAACAATAAACGGCATTTTTTCTTCTGCATGCTCATTAAAGCTGCTGATGTCGCGTACATGGCTTTCGGCAAACGCCTTATACCTGCGCTCCATTTCGGCAACTGCCCAGTGCAGAGCAGAAGCTGCCTTTTTGCTGTCGGTAACAACCGGCGTTAAAAGATGCGGTATGCCGTTATAATTAGATAGCTCAACAACTTTCGGATCAACAAGAATAAGTTTTACATAATCTGGAGAATACTTGTATAACAAACCTGCTATGATTGTATTAATACATACCGACTTGCCGGAACCGGTTGAGCCTGCAACCAGCAAATGCGGCATTTTGCTCAAATCAGCAGTAATAATGTTGCCGCTGATATCCTTGCCCAAACCAATAGCCAGTTTGCCGGAAGAATTTTTAACGGCTTCGCAGTCAACAACTTCTTTAAAAAATACCGTATCGTTCTTCAGGTTAGGTACTTCAATGCCTATTGCGGCTTTGCCCGGTATTGGCGCTTCAATGCGCACGCCTGATGCGGCAAGTTTTAACGCAATGTCATCTGCAAGATTAACTACCGAGCTTACTTTTACGCCGGGTGCAGGTTCAAGTTCGAACCTTGTTACAGAAGGCCCGCGCGTAACGGCAACAACAGAAGCTCTTACCTTAAAATCGGATAAAGTCTGTTCCAAAATACCGCACTGATGGCGGATTCCTTCCTCAAGGTTATGGTCTTTGGTAACAGTTGGCGTATTAAGTAAAGATAATGGTGGGAATTTATAACCGGGAGCGTTATCTTTTTCGAAAGATTCAGCTCCTTCTTCCGTTTTAACAGCTGCCTGCTCCTCTGATTTTTCTTTAACCAGATCAGCACTGTCAGCAATATTAAGCGGTTTATTTAAAGTAAAATCATCTTTGGTTTCAGGTTTTGCAAATATCTTTTCAGAAGGTATTTCTTCATCCGAAAAATCAATTGCTTTCTGTCTGTACGGGTTTAAAAAGCTGCCGGCAGGCGCCATATCCTGCTCAGGTTTAACAAATTTTTCCAAAACAGGCTTGTTTTCCTGTTTAACGGCAGTTTTTTCAGCCGCAAATTCTTCCGGAGCGGCAAAAAACGCCTGCGTTGCTTGCGTAGTATTTTCCTGTTTTGACCCATCATCCTGCAAATAATCATTGAAAGCATCGTCTTCATAGGCTTCGCTGCGGTAATTTACAAGGTGTTCGCTGATTGAAGGCTTTTTGGTTTTTCCGAAAATTCTTTTAAAAGCGCCTGGTTTTTCAAGCCCTTCCGTAAATTCGGAAAATTCTCCGTCACGGTAAGGATTAAAAGTATTTTCTTTAGAAACAGTAATATTTTTTTGCTTTACAGGCTGAGAATATTCAGTTCTGCGTACATCTTTTTTATTTTCTCTTTTACTGATGCCGGAAAAGGAATTTTTGATTTTCACAAACAAAAGCTGTAAGGAAATCCTGCTCAATAAAAGCACACTTGCCAAACCAAGCACAACCAAAATAATCAGCGCTCCAGCTGTACCGGCAATTTTACGCAAAGTCCATAAAATTATACCGCCGATAAAACCTCCGCCTTCCGGGAATGAATATAAATCCAGTTCCTGACCGGCAGGAGTAAAAAGATGATGTGCAAGGCCTAAAAAGCATATAAGCAGCAAAAGAAACGCAGCCACGCGGCGCGAAATACTGAAACGCCCGGAAAAAGCCAGCAGATAAATGCCGCAGATAATAAGGGCAAGCGGAACCAGAAACGCCCCCAGCCCCAGTAAATATGCAGACATTTCCGACCAGAAGCTGCTTGTAACGCCAATATCCGACGCTGCAACAAGCAGCCCTGCCAAAAGCATAAAAATACCTGCAATTTTTCTTTTGCGGCCTTTATTCTTTTGTTCATCTGCAACTTTTTTATATCTTGGCAACTGCTGGCACCTCATTATTTAATCAAACTTCCATAATAATCGGTAAAATCATCGGGCGGCGGCGTGTTCTTTCATATAAAAAGCGCCCGAGGCTGTCGCGGATAGCGCCTTTAAGAACACTCCACTCCGTTACATTATTTTCGGCACATTTATCAAGTGCCTGTTCCACTTTTTCTTTGGCTGTTTCCATAAGGTCTTCGGCTTCGCGCACATACACAAAACCACGCGAAACAATATCCGGGCCGGAAACAATATTGCAGGTATTTTTTTCGATTGTTACAACAACAATCATAATGCCGTCCTGCGAAAGCTGGCGGCGGTCACGCAGCACGATATTGCCAACATCGCCCACGCCAAGGCCGTCAACCAGAATTTTACCGGCAGGAACACGGCCGGAAATACCTATGCTGTTGCGCGTAAGTTCAATTACAGCGCCGTTTTCGCCGATAACGATATTTTCGCGCGGCATACCCAGCGACTGGGCAAGCTGTGCATGTTTAACCAGATGGCGGTATTCGCCGTGCACCGGCATAAAGAATTTCGGACGCACCAGATTGTGCATCATTTTAATTTCTTCCTGGCTGGCATGACCGGAAACATGTACGCCGTTGCTTTTTTCGTAAATAACGTCGGCGCCGAGTTTATAAAGGTTATCAATTGTGCGCGATACAAGTTTTTCGTTGCCGGGAATAGGCGTTGCCGAAATAATAACGGTATCGCCCGGAAGAATTTCAACCTTTTTATGGTCGTTATTGGCCATACGGGTTAAGGCAGACATAGGTTCGCCCTGGCTGCCGGTAGTAATAATTACAATCTGGCTGGGCTGGTAGTTAGATGTTTCATCAACATCAATCAGTACGCCTTCCGGCACTTTCAAATAACCCAGTTCAATGGAAATATTAACAACATTTACCATGCTGCGGCCGATAACGGCAACTTTACGTTTATATCTTACAGCGCTGTCAACAATCTGCTGAATGCGGTGAACATTGGACGAGAAAGTTGCCACGATAATACGGTTTTTAGCGTAGCGGAACTCATCGTCGAAAGTCTGTCCTACCATTTTTTCACTAGGCGTATAGCCCGGGCGTTCGGCATTGGTGCTGTCCGCCATAAGCAAAAGCACGCCTTCATCGCCATATTCCGCAAAGCGGTTAAATTCCGTAACCTGCCCGTCAACCGGAGTCTGGTCAAATTTAAAGTCGCCGGTGTGAATAATAAGCCCGACAGGCGTACGGATAGCCAGTGCTATTGCATCAGGAATGCTGTGGTTGACACGCATGAAACCGAGTTTAAAAGCACCAGCGGATATTTTATCTCCGGGCTTAATTACATGGCAGTTATCGGCACTTACGCCGTTTTCCTTCAAGCGTCCCTGCAAAATGCCCAAAGTAAGGGCGGTGCCGTAAACAGGCACATTAATCTGCTTCATAACATACGGCAAAGCGCCAATATGGTCTTCATGGCCGTGAGTTAAAAAAATCGCCCTAACCTTATCTTTGTTTTCCAAAAGATAAGTTATATCAGGAATAACCAAATCTATTCCAAGCATATCCTCCTCAGGGAACATTAAACCGGCATCGACAAGTATAATATCATCGCCATAACGGAAAGCCGTCATGTTCTTGCCGATTTCGCCGAGTCCTCCGAGCGGAATAATATTTACTTTATGTTGTGTTTTACTCAAAAAAAATACACCTCCAAATTATTTATTTTCCGATCAAGTATCACACAGATTAACGCAAGTATTAACCGTACACTTACTCTACCGTATATTATACATTAAAGTGAGTTTAAAAACAAATGTTTCCCCTTTGAAAAACTTTATTTTTGTAAATATTTCGTGAAAGAATGTTTATATAAAACAAAAACGCCCCTTAACGGAGCGTTTTTTATATTCAAAATTATTTTGCGTAGTCAACTGCGCGCGTTTCGCGGATGATAACTACTTTTATCTGACCGGGATATTCCATCTCGGCTTCAATCTTTTTGGCAACATCACGCGCCAAAAGTATTGCCGAAGCATCATCAACCTGTTCGGGTTTAACCATGATGCGGATTTCCCTGCCGGCCTGTACGGCATAACATTTTTCAACGCCATCGAACGATTCAGAAATTTCTTCCAATCGGGTCAATCGTTTCAAATAGCTTTCCAAAGTTTCCCTGCGTGCGCCCGGACGTGCTGCCGATACGGCATCGCATGCCGAAATGAGCACGGCCTCAACGCTTTTCGGCTCGGTATCGCCATGATGAGCTGCAATAGCATTGATAACAAGGTCGGATTCACGGTATTTCTTGGCAATTTCAACGCCAAGTTCAACATGGGAACCTTCAACTTCATGGTCAACAGCTTTGCCAATATCATGCAAAAGACCCGCACGTTTGGCAAGGTTAACATCCACACCAAGTTCAGAAGCCATAATTGTTGCCAGATGGGCAACTTCAACAGAATGGTTAAGAACGTTCTGGCCGTAACTTGTACGGTATTTCAAACGTCCCAAAAGTTTAACCATTTCCGGATGCAAACCGTGCACCCCAACCGAGAACATAGCCTGTTCACCGGCTTCTTTAATTCTCTGTTCAACTTCTTTTTGTGCTTTCTCTACCATTTCTTCAATGCGGGACGGATGAATACGCCCGTCATTGATGAGTTTTTCAAGAGCTATACGTGCAACTTCACGCCTTACAGGGTCAAACCCCGAAATAATAACCGCTTCCGGAGTATCGTCTATAATAAGATCTATGCCTGTCAGTGTTTCCAGAGTTCTGATGTTTCTGCCCTCGCGGCCGATAATGCGGCCTTTCATTTCATCATTCGGCAGTGCTACAACAGAAACAGTGGTTTCGGCAACATGGTCTGCAGCACAGCGCTGAATAGCAAGGGAAATGATTTCACGGGCTTTTCTGTCCGCTTCATCTTTAGCCTGCTGTTCAAGCTCTTTAATCATCATTGCAGATTCATGCTTAACTTCTTCTTCCACAGACAACAGCAATTCTTTTTTTGCATCTTCGGTTGACAAACCGGATAATCTTTCCAGTTCACCCAATTGTTTTTGGTATAACTCGTCCACCTTGGCCTGGCTTTCGTTAAGTTTGGTTTCTTTTAAAGCCAGATGTTCCTCTTTTTTCTCAAAGGAATCAATTTTTCTGTCAAGGTTTTCTTCTTTTTGCAGGAGTCTGCGCTCCTGACGCTGCAAATCGCTGCGGCGTTCTTTATTTTCACGTTCCATTTCGCTGCGCATGCGATGGATTTCTTCTTTAGCTTCCATCAGCGCTTCTTTGCGTTTGGTTTCACCGGCCTGCTCGGCATCCTGAATAATGCGGATTGCAGTTTCTTCGGCTGTGGCTATTTTGCTTTCAGCAACATTTTTGCGGACAAAATAACCGACAATGCCGCCTGCCGCACCAGCACCGGCTATTGTAATGAACAACTCTAAAATGGTACTCACCTCCTTAGTAAAATTCTAAAAAAAATGAGGCAACCTGCTAGTCGCCTCGTGGTTAACATTGAATCTCTTAACACGATTGGATAATATAATTTTAAATGGATTTTAACTAAAAGTCAAGTTTGTATCACTAATCATAATTATCCACACCGGAATAACTTATTTTTTCTGCAATAGTTTTCTTTATCAAATCAACAGAAAAACCTCTGGCAAATAAAAACCTTCCTAATCCGGCTTTAACTTTCATCGCGTCTTCAAAACTGTTTATTTTTTTCTTTTTTATGTAGCTGTCGGCAGCAGCGCAGCAGCGCTCAATTTCAGCATCTGCTTCAACAAGTCTGGCAACTTCGTTAATGATTTCGTCATCAACGCTGCGCTTTTGCAAAGTGTTTTTTAAATAACCCTTGCCGTAATACTTTTTTGCAAGCCAGCTGTCATAAACGCGCAGCGCATAGCGTTTTTCATCCAAAAAACCATATCCGCACAGCTTATCAGTCACCGCTTTAATATCGGCGTCCGATACAGAACACTTTTTTAATTTTTCCTGCATTTCCGCTATGCTGTAATCACGGTAATTTAAAAGCATCAGCGCGTAATTATAAGCATCCTTTTCGTTATCAAAGGTTTTATTATTCTTCCTGCGCAGCACTTTCGCTTTCACCTTCGGGGGCAGCCTGTTTAATGGTCATGGCACGGATTTTATTTTCTATTTCCTGCAAAAGTTCAGGGTTATCCTTCAGATATTCTTTGGCTTTTTCCTTGCCCTGCCCTAAACGTACATCACCGTATGAATACCATGCGCCGCTCTTGGTAATTAATTCAAGCTCAACGCCAAGGTCAACAATGCAGCCTTCGTGAGAAATGCCTTCTCCGTACATAATGTCGAATTCAGCCTGTTTAAACGGAGGCGCCACTTTGTTTTTAACAATTTTAACACGGGTACGGCTGCCAATCATATCGTTGCCGTTTTTCAAGGTTTCAACGCGGCGCACATCCATACGCACGGTTGCATAAAACTTCAAGGCGCGGCCGCCGGTAGTAGTTTCCGGGTTACCGAACATAACGCCGACTTTTTCACGGATTTGGTTAATAAATACGGTTGCACATTTGGATTTTGCAATTAAACCGGTCAGTTTGCGCAGTGCCTGGCTCATCAGGCGCGCCTGCAAGCCAACGTGGGAATCTCCCATCTCGCCTTCAATTTCCGCGCGGGGCACAAGCGCTGCAACAGAGTCTATAACAATAATGTCGATAGCGCCGCTGCGTACCAGAGCATCGGCAATTTCCAGTGCCTGTTCGCCGTTATCCGGCTGGGAAATCAAAAGATTGTCAACATCTACGCCAAGGCGGCGCGCATATTCAGGGTCAAGTGCATGTTCAGCATCAATAAAAGCCGCATAACCGCCGAGTTTCTGTGCTTCGGCAATCATATGCAGGGCAACAGTCGTTTTACCGGAAGATTCAGGGCCGTAAATTTCTATAACCCTTCCTCTCGGTATGCCGCCAACGCCCAAAGCAATATCAAGCGACAAAGCACCGGTCGGGATAACTTCTATATTCATTTTGCTGCTTGCTTCGCCGAGCTTCATAATGGAACCTTTGCCGAAATCTTTTTCAATCTGACGCATGGCAAGGTCAAGCGCTTTCATTTTATCTATGTTTTCAGATGCCATAAATTTTACCTCCACCGTTGTATCTGCTCTTCTAAAAACATTATACAAACAGTTGTTTGCTTTGTCAAGCAGTTTTAATTTGTTTTAAGCTGCTTCAGTTCTTCACTGCTGAAATGATATACCTTGTTGCAATACTGGCAATGCACTTCCGTATCAGGCTGCTCTGTCAGATAATCAATATCATCCTGGCTTAAAGCCGCAAGCATGTTCAGTATTTTATCTTTAGAACACCCGCAGGAAAACTTAACGGGCATACTTTCTTTTATATCAAATTCCAGCCCTCTGGCAAGCACTTCAATAATTTTTTCGGGAGTATAGCCAAGTTCCAGCAGCTGCGTTACATATGGCGTAACGGCTACATTATTGCCCAGTTTTTCCAGCACTTCTTCATCGCAGCCGGGCATAGCCTGAATAAAATAACCGCCTGCGGCAAGCACTTTGCCGTCCTTGTCAACCAATACACCAAGCGCAACTGATGAAGGAGTCTGCTCGGACATATAAAGATAATTGGTGATATCGGTTGCAATTTCACCGTCGGCAAGTTCTGCATGCCCTGTAAACGATTCACCGTTCTGCAAATAACGCGTAAGGGTAATCGTGCCCTGACCAAGCGCGCCGCCGATATCGAGCTTGCCGTTTTTTAAAGGCATAAACACATCCGGCTCGCCAACATATCCGCGCACAGAAGTTCCCTGCGCTTCTGCAACAACTTCTCCCATCGGGCCGTCACCTTTAAGTTTTAAAAGAATACGTTCGCCGTCTTTCATTGTTGCGGCAAGCATTAAAGCACCGCTCATGGCTCTGCCGAGCGCGGCCGTTGCCAAATGGCTTGTATGATGGCGGTCAGCAGCTTCCTGCACCAGATTTTTGGTTGTAATGGCGTAAATACGCACGCCTTCCGCCGTAGCAATAGTTAAAGTATCTTCCATAAAAACCTCTTACATTTCACGCATTAAATTTACCATTTCAATGGCACACATTGCCGCATCAGCGCCTTTGTTGCCTGCTTTGGTGCCGGCACGTTCAACAGCCTGTTCAATGTTGTCGGTTGTTAAAACGCCAAACGCAACCGGTACGCCGGTTTCAAGGCTTACGTGGGCAATGCCTTTGGAGGCTTCTGCACATACATAATCAAAATGCGGCGTTGCCCCGCGGATTACGGCGCCAACGCATACAACGGCGTCATATTTGCCGCTTTTGGCAAGTTTTTGCGCAGCCAGCGGAATTTCAAACGCGCCGGGAACCCATACAAGCGTTAAATTTTCGCCTTCTGCCCCATGGCGTAGCAGGCAGTCTTCCGCGCCGCCAATAAGCTTGCTGGTAATAAATTCGTTAAAGCGGGATGCTACAATAGCAACTTTCATGCCTTTTGCTGTTAATTTGCCTTCTAAAACTTTCATTTTCATTCCTCCAGTTATTTTTCGTGTAATTTGTGTCCCATTTTTTCTTCTTTAACATCAAGATAATGTTCGTTATAGCAGTTTGCCTCCATAATGATGGGCACCCTGCCGGTAACGGTAATGCCGTAGCCTGTAAGCCCTGCGCGTTTAGCCGGGTTATTGGTAATCAGGCGGATTGTAGTAAGCCCCAAATCGGCAAGAATCTGTGCGCCAATACCGTAATCGCGCAAATCGGGTGCAAAGCCGAGTTTTATGTTTGCTTCAACGGTATCAAGCCCCTGGTCCTGCAAGGCATAAGCACGTATTTTATTGGCAAGGCCAATTCCGCGTCCTTCCTGACGCATGTAAACAACCACGCCGCAGCCTTCTTTTTCAATCATTTTCAATGCGGTTGCCAGCTGGTCGCCGCAATCACAGCGCAGCGAACCGAGCGCGTCGCCTGTAAGGCATTCGGAATGTACGCGCACCATAACATCCTTTTTCCCTGCAATATCGCCCTTTACAATGGCAACATGGCACTGGCTGTCAAGGTCATTTTCATAAGCGATAATGCGGAAATTGCCGTATTTGCTCGGCAGTGCTGCTTCTGCTACGCGGTGAACCATTTTTTCGTGCTTTTTGCGGTAAGCAACAAGCGCAGCAACGGTTATAAATACCAGATTATGCTTTTTGGCAAATTCAATAAGCTCCGGCGTGCGTGACATATTGCCGTCGTCGCTCATAATTTCGCAGCAAATGCCAACAGGTGTCAGCCCTGCCAGACGGCATAAATCAGTAGTTGCTTCGGTGTGCCCGGTACGCCTTAAAACGCCGCCGTTTCTGCTGCGGAGCGGAAATACATGCCCCGGGCGGCGGAAATCCTGCGGCTGGGAAGCAGGGTCGGCGCATTTGCGCATGGTATAGGCGCGTTCATAGGCAGAAATGCCGGTAGTGGTGTCAACATGGTCGATAGAAACAGAAAAAGCCGTTTCGTGGTTATCGGTATTGTTGGCAACCATTGCGCCAAACTGCAGTTTATCCATAATCTGCGGGTCGGCAGGCATGCAAATCAGGCCGCGGGCGTATTTTGCCATAAAGTTTACGTCGTCGCCAGTGCAGAACTGCGCTGCCATAATAAGGTCGCCTTCATTTTCGCGGTCTTCGTCATCCGTAACCAAAACCATTTTGCCGTTTTTTATGGCTTCAATGGCTTCTTCAACAGTATTAAACTTAAAATTATCCATAATTGCCTCCTTTTATATAAAACCATTTTCAAAAAGAAGTGATTTTGTTAAAGTATTTTTATTTTCCGCTCCGGCAGATGTTTTAAAATTAAGCAGATGTTCGACATATTTGCCGATAATATCTGTTTCCAGGTTTACTTCATCGCCTGGCTTTTTGAAGCCGAGCGTTGTTTCTTTGGCGGTATGCGGAATAAGCGATACGCTGAAACCGCTGCCGGTAACTTCCGTTACGGTAAGGCTGATGCCGTCAATAGCAATGCTGCCTTTTTTTATTATATATTTTAAAAGCTGCGGCGGTGTTTTAACGGTTACAATTTCGGCAATACCCTGTGCCTTTTTGGACGTAATAACACCGATACCTTCAACATGGCCGCTTACGATATGCCCGTCAAGCCCGTCACTTAGTTTTAAAGTGCGTTCAAGATTTACCTTATCGCCGCTTTTTAAATTGCGCAGATTAGTAACTTTAACCGTTTCCGGCATAATATCAGCCGTAAAGGCGCTGCCGCTGAATTTTACTACCGTAAGGCAGGCACCGTTAACGGCAATGCTGTCACCGATTTTAAGGTTCTCCAAAACCTTCTGTGCTTTTACAGTAATATTATAACTTTGTTTAAGCGGTTTTAACTCCGTTACAGTGCCAAGTTCCGCTATAAGTCCGGTAAACATGTCAGTCACGCTCCATTCTGCCGGTAATTAAAAGGTCGCATCCAAGCTCTTTATATTCAATATCCGAAAGGCGCAGTGCTTTGCCCATATCCTTGCAGCCATTGCCTCCCACCGGGGCAAGAGCATTCCTGCCGCCGATAATTTTAGGAGCAATAAACGCATATACCCTTTCGGCAAATCCGGCATCCAAAAACGCACCGTGTACTTCGCTGCCGCCTTCCACAAGCAGGCTGGTAATTTCATGCTCTGCAAGGTACTTCATTAAAGCATTAAGGTCAAGCTTGCCATTGTGCTCCGGCAATTTTATAATTTCCACATTTTTTAAAAGTTTCAGCGCACTAAGGTTGGTAAGTGAAGGATTTTCACCTACTGCAACAATTGTTCGCGCTTCACCATTTAAAATTTTGTAATTTACAGGCAGGCTGCATTTGCTGTCCAGCACAATTCTTACAGGATTTTTGCCTTCTACCATACGGGTAGTAAGTTCGCAGTCGTCCTGCAGTACCGTATTTTTGCCGACAATTACGGCATCATGCGTTTTACGCAGGTAATGCGCATAAGTTCTGGCTTCCACACCGGTAATCCATTTGGAATCGCCGCCATCGGCAGCAATTTTGCCGTCCAGAGTCATGGCATATTTAAGAGATACAAACGGCCGTTTATGGGTAATCCAAAAGAAAAACTTTTCATTCAATTTTCTTGCTTCGTCCTCGCAAACGCCGTTTACCACTTCAATACCGGCTTCACGCAAACGGTTTAAGCCGCGACCTGCTACAAGCGGGTTAGGGTCTGTAACGGCGCTGACCACTTTTTTTACGCCTGCTTTAATAAGCGCTTCGCAGCACGGGCCTGTTCTTCCGTAATGCGAACATGGTTCAAGCGTAACGTAAACGGTTGCGCCCTTTGCCTTATCCCCGGCCGCTGCCAAAGCATTTATTTCGGCATGTGGCTGGCCCGCTTTATGATGATAGCCTTCGCCGACAATTTTGCCGGAACTGTCTGTAATAACGGCGCCAACCATGGGATTGGGGCTTGTATCGCCTTCCGCCATCTTTGCCAGATCCAAAGCACGGCGCATATATTTAATATCGTCCATTAACTCACCTTCTTTATAAACAAAAACAGCCAAAACCTCCGGGGTTTCAGCTGTAAAAATTCTTTTGCCTTTTCTCATCCAGACTTTACTGTCGGTACCGGAATTGCACCGGTTCATGCTTAACGCTCGCGGACTTTACCGCCGGTTGGGAAATTAACCCTACCCCAAAGGCCTGTATTAAATTACAAAAACAATATAGCACAAAACCATGCGCCCGTCAAATGAAGTTTTTGTTAACTAACTGCATCATGCATAAGGCGCTTAAAGTCTTGGCATCAAAAATTTCTTCATCAAGCAGCATCCGGCGAACTTCTTCCGGCTTTACAGCTTCAATGTCTATAAACTCGTCTTCGTCGGTATGCTGGTCAAACTTCTTTAGTCCTCTGGCCAGATATAAATGTATTACTTCATCCGTAAAACCCGGAGTGGTTACAATGCTTGTAAGTTTCTGCCATTTGGCGGCTTCATAGCCAGTTTCTTCCGAAAGTTCACGTTTGGCGCAGTCCAGCGGGTCTTCATTGGGATGGTTGAGCTTGCCGGCCGGCAGTTCATACAAAACGCTGCCCACTGCATAACGGTATTGTTTTACAAAAATAATGCTGCCGTCATCAAGCACCGGCACAACACACACCGCCCCCGGGTGGGCAATTATTTCGCGCGTGGTTTGCCTGCCGTTAGGCAAAGTAACGGTATCAACCATAACTTTTAAAAGGCGTCCGTCAAAACCCTGCCTGCGGCTGACAAATTTTTCGTCCAGATTATCCTGATGAATTTTCTTCATAATATCACCCTGCATTTTTAAATTCTGCTGCTTTATTTAAAAGTTCTTCGGCATTGCGGCGCGCAGCCTCGCTTATATTGTCGCCCGCCGTCATGCGCATTAATTCTTCAATGCGTCCGTTATTATCAAGCACGTTTAAAACGGTTTGCGTGCGCCCGTCCGCACTTACTTTGTTAATCTTAATATGTCTGTCGGCAAAGCTTGCTATCTGCGGCAAATGCGTTATGCAGATAACCTGCCCCGTACGCGAAATAACGGCAATTTTTTCCGCCATTTTCTGCGCAGTAACGCCGCCTATGCCGGTATCTATTTCATCAAAAATCATTGTAGGTACGCCAAGTTCATTAAACAAAACCGTTTTTACAGCCAGCGCAATGCGCGACAATTCACCGCCGGAAGCAACTTTTGTAAGTTCCATCAGCGGTTCTCCGGCATTGGCCGAAAACATAAATACCATATCGTCGCAGCCGGTTTTGCCGAAATCTTCTTTAACAGCAAACTGAATGGTGAACTTGCCATGCGGCATGGCTAAATCGGCAATATGTTTTGTAATTTCACCGGCAAGCATTCCTGCATATTTTTTGCGCAGCTCTGTTAATTTATCAGCAAGTTCTTTCAGTTCAGCCTGATTTTTTAAAAGTTCCTTATTTTTTACGGCAATGCTGCGGTCAATTTCCTGTAACTGTCCGGCTTCCTGCTTAATTTTTTCAAGATATTCGTTAATGGCATCATAATCAGCGCCGTATTTTTTCTGCAGTTTATACCATAAATCCAAACGCTGTTCAACATAAGCGGAACGCTCCGCGTCAAACTCGCTGTTCTCCAGATAATCAAGCAGATTTTTATGGCATTCCTCCACCGTCAGCCAGCATGTTTCCAACATTTCGGCATTTTCCGAAAGCCCGGCATCATATCTTGATGCAGCTTCAATTCTGCTTTTTGCCTCTGCCAAAGCGTCCAAAACGCTGAACTTGCCGTCCAAAATTTCACCGGCATCACTTACAGCCTGCATTATTTTGCCGCTGTTCTGAATACGTTTCCATTCTTCCTGCAAGTCTTCAAGTTCGCCTTTTTGCAGCCCGGCGTTGGTTATTTCTTCAATTTCCCATTCCAGACGGTCTAAAATACGTTCACGGTCCTGCCCTATGCTTTGCAGATGCTCAAGTTCGCTTTTGGTTTTATTGTAGTTATCAAAAGCGCGGCTATATTCATTAAGCACCGGCATAATAAGGCTTTGTCCGTACAAATCTGTAAGCTGCTGCGGAAAACCGGCTTTTAAAAGCGCCTGGTTCTCATGCTGGCCATGAATATCCACAAGAACAGCCGCAAAAGAACGCAAAACAGCCAGCGGCACCTGCACTCCGTTTACCGTAGCCTGGCTTTTGCCGGAAGCCGTTATGCGGCGGCGCAAAAACAGGCCGTCCTCATAATCAATTCCCTGTTCTTCCAGAAGTTGTCTGGCAGCCAGGCAATTATCAATATCAAAAATTGCCTGCACTGTTAAAGCATCCGTGCCGCTGCGCACATAATCTGCCGAAGCCCTTGCTCCCAGAGCGATGCTGAACGCATCTATAAGAATGGATTTGCCTGCGCCGGTTTCACCGGTAAAAACATTAAAGCCGCCGGTAAATTCAACTTTAGCATCTTCTATTAAAGCAAAATTATGTACATGTAAAGCCTGAAGCATTCTGCCAACCTCTATTTTTTACCAAATCTGCCAATAAATACATCCGTATTTTCGGGTTTATCAACAGCTACAAAAATTGTATCGTCACCGGCAACGGTTCCCAAAACCTCCGGCCACTTCATATAATCGAGCGCAAGAGCTACCGAAGACGCAGCGCCCGGCAGGCTGTGTATTACCACCAAATTGCCGCCTGTCCTCAGGTTTAAAACCGAATCCTGCAAAATACGTTCCATTCTGCCGGAGTTTAAAAGAGCATTCTGGTCTTTTGGGAAAGCGTAATAATAACGCCCGGCAGCATCGGGAACTTTAATCAGCATTAATTCTTTAATATCGCGCGAAACTGTTGCCTGCGTAACTTCTATGCCGCTGGCGCGCAAAGCTGCCGCAAGTTCGTCCTGGGTTTCAATTTTCTGCAATTCAATTATGCTTTTAATTTTAGCATGGCGATTTGTTTTTAATTGTTTAACGGATACTTCTTCGTTCATTTTGCTTCCTCATTTCTGCAGGTACGCATCAATTTTTGCTGCCAGGTTTCATAATAGCTTCTTCCGTTTAAACGGATTAACCTGACGGGTTCGGGATTCTTTTCTATACGGATAATATCATCTTCGGCAACTGCCGCCGTAATTTCACCGTCTGCCGAAAGCAGCAGTTCTTCATAAGGCGGCACTGCCGTGATTTCTATTAAATTATTTCCTGGTATAATCAGCGGGCGAGTATATAAGGCATGCGCGCAAATCGGAGTGATTATCGACACATCAAGGCTTGGGTGTACCATCGGCCCTCCTGCCGACAGCGAATACGCTGTTGAACCTGTTGCGGTTGCCACGATCAAGCCGTCGGCGGCATAAATGCCGGAATGTTTGCCGTTAATTTTCAGTTCCAGATGCGCAAGTTTGGAAATATGCCCTTTGGCCACAACCATGTCATTAAGCGCATGAGCCTGTACTGTTATCCTGCCGTTTTTTACAACGCTTGCTTTCAGCTGGCTGCGTTCTTCCAGTTCAAAGTCATGCCCGGCAAGTTTTTGCAGTGCTTTTTCAAAATCGCTCATTTCGGTTTCTGCCAAAAAGCCAAGTTTGCCAAAGTTTACGCCGAACACGGGTATTTTTAAAGGTGAAAGATGCCGCGCCATTTGCAGAAAAGTACCGTCGCCGCCAAGCGAAATACCGGCATCCATCTGCGCCAGCGATTCTGCTTCTTTGCTGTAATAACCGGCTGCTTTAAAGTCTTTCATATCTTCCGGAAGCAGCGTTTTTAAACCGTATTTCTGCAAAAGCGCCAAAATATCCGGCAGGCAGTCACGCACTTTGTCTTTCTGCATATTGGGAAACAGCCCTATTGTTGATACGGACATTTTTACACCTTCTTATTTTCCGCTTGTATCAAGTGTTAAATGCGATTTCGTTACTGTTTCATCAGGGTCTACGGCAATTTCTTCCGCATCTGCGGCATTTTTTAAATACAAAAGGTATTCAATATTGCCTTCCGGCCCTTTAACCGGCGAATAATCAAGCCCGGCAATTTTAAAGCCAAGTTCTCCGGCTGTTGCAATAACATTGTTTATTACCGTTAAATGCACCTGCGGGTCACGCACAACGCCTTTTTTGCCTACATTTTCCTTACCGGCTTCAAACTGCGGTTTTATAAGCGCAATAACAATACCGTCATCTGCAATTATTTTCTTTACCGCAGGCAAAACCTTGTCAAGAGAAATAAAAGCAACGTCAATCGTTACAACATCCACCTTTTCCGGCAGGCTGTCAGCTTCCAGATAACGTACGTTGGTGCGTTCCATATTAACAACACGTTCGTCGCTGCGCAGCTTCCATGCCAGCTGCCCATAGCCAACATCTATGGCATATACACGAGCGGCACCATTTTGCAGGGCGCAATCAGTAAAACCTCCGGTTGAAGCGCCGATATCGGCAGCAATTTTGCCTGTCAAATCAAGGTTAAAACAGCTTACTGCCTTTTCAAGCTTCAGCCCGCCGCGGCTTACATATTTAAGGTCGCCGCCCAAAAGGCGTATTGCGGCATCAGGCGCTACCTGCGTGCCTGTTTTATCAATCTTCTGTTCGTTTACAAGAACCTGCCCGGCCATAATAGCCGCCTGCGCGCGTGAACGCGATTCAAAAAATCCGCGCTGCACAAGCAGGGTATCCAAACGTTCTTTCTTCACATTAATCTCCGTTATTTAAAAATTCTTTAATACGTTTTACAACGCTTTCATGGTCAAGGCCGATATCACGCATCAGCAAAGGCTTTGCCCCATGGGGAATATATTTATCGGGTATGCCTAAATTAAGCACTTTTACGCTTTGAAGCATACCGTTTTCATTAAGCACTTCCAGCACGGCGCTGCCTGCGCCGCCTTTTAAAGAGCCTTCTTCCATAGTTACTATATTTTTATACTGCTGCGCCGTTTTTACCAGCAGCTCACTGTCAAGCGGTTTAACAAAGCGCATGTTTACAACCCCGGCGCTGATGCCGTCTTCTTCAAGAGCAGCTGCTGCTTTCATTGCTTCGTCAACCATGCTGCCAACGGCCCAGATGCATACATCGCTGCCCTGTTTTAATTCTTCGGCTTTGCCGATTGGCAAAGTATGCAGCGGTTCTGAAATATCCACGCCTAAGCCGCTGCCGCGCGGATAGCGCAAAGCAACAGGCCCGTTAAATTTTACCGCGGTAGCCAGCATATGCCTGAGCTCGTTTTCGTCTTTCGGCGCCATAATGGTAATCTGCGGTATCAAACGCAAGTACGAAAAGTCAAAAACGCCGTGGTGCGTATAGCCGTCGTCACCGACAAGCCCGGCTCTGTCGAGGCCAAGTACTACCGGCAAATTCTGCATGGCAATATCGTGCAGTACCGAGTCATACGCTCTCTGCAAAAAGGTAGAATAAACCGCAACAACAGGGTGCAGCCCTGCCGCAGCCATACCTGCGGCAGAAGTTACTGCGTGTTGTTCGGCAATACCTACATCAAAAAATCTGTCCGGGTAAGCATCGGCAAAATAATTCAAGCCTGTACCGTCCGGCATGGCTGCCGTAATGGCAACAATTTTTTTATCTTCTTTGGCAAGCTGCACCAACGTTTTGCCAAAAACTTCGGTATAGCTCACCGGCGCATCAGGATTGGTAATTTTTTTGCCGGTTTTTATTTCAAAAGGCCCGGTACCGTGAAATTTATTCGGGCTTTTTTCCGCAGGCTCATATCCCTTGCCTTTTTTGGTAATAACATGAATGATAACAGGGCCGGGAGTTTGCTTTGCGGTTTCAAAAACTTCCACAAGATGTTCCAGATTATGCCCGTCAACAGGGCCATAGTATTTAAAGCCCAGATGTTCAAAAACAGAACCCGGCACAAGCAGATATTTAACGCTGCCTTTAACGCGGCGGACAATATTTATAATATTTTCGCCGTAGTTTTTATGTTTAAGCCAGCCTTCCAAATCCTTTTTTATGCGGGTATATGTTTTTGCCGTTCGCAGCTGGTACAGATAATCGCTCATAGCGCCGACATTTTTGGCGATTGACATCTCATTGTCATTAAGCACAACAATCAGTTTTTTCTGCAAATCACCGGCGTTGTTCAGCGCTTCATAAGCCATGCCGCCCGTCATGGAACCGTCGCCGATAACGGCAACCACTTCATTATCTTCGCCCTTCAGGTCACGCGCAATCGCCATGCCCAAAGCCGCTGATATCGAAGTACTGGAATGACCTGTTCCAAATGCGTCGTACTTGCTTTCCTGAATTTTAGGAAAGCCGGAAATACCGTTATACTGGCGCAGCGTTTTAAAGGCTTCGCGCCGCCCGGTAATTATTTTGTGAATGTATGACTGATGCCCTACGTCCCAGATAATTTTATCCTTCGGGCAGTTAAAAACCTTATGCAGGGCCAACGTCAGCTCCACAACGCCCAAATTAGGGGCAAGATGCCCGCCGTTTTTGGAGATGACTTCAATCATATACTCGCGTATTTCGGCAGCCAGTTCGTTTAACGCTTCATAATTAAGTTTTTTTATATCTTCAGGTGAATCAATCTTTTTTAATAATCCGGCTGTCATTAAGGCATCTATCCTTCCTGTAATTATTAAACCGGCAAATAATTATTAAGATTTACGTCCGCACATCATTTTTGTAATCCGGCGCAGCGGCTCGGCTTTTTCTCCAAAGCTGTCCAGGCACTCCAGTGCTTCAGCAACGGTTTTCTCCGCCAGTGCCTTGGCGCCGGCAAGCGTATATAAACTTACATAGGTAGATTTATGTTTTTTCTCATCGCTGCCTGCGCTCTTGCCCATTTCGGCAGGATCGCCTTCAACGTCAAGAATATCGTCGGTAATCTGGAAAGCAAGGCCCAAAAGGTCTGCAAAATGCGTCAGTGCCAGCAGCTGGTCGTTTGTTGCACCGGCAAGATGCGCGCCGCCGCGTACTGCCGCAATAAACATAGCACCGGTTTTGCCGGAATGCAGTTTGCGCAGTTCGGCTTCGCTGATTTGTTTGCCTTCTGCGTCAAGATCAAGCGCCTGGCCGCCAACCATGCCAAAATTACCGGCACACATGGCAACTTCGCGCACAACTTCAACCAAAACTTCCGGCGGCACATTTTTTTGCTCCAGCATAACTTCAAAAGCCAGTGTTAAAAGGCCATCGCCTGCCAAAAGTGCCATTGCTTCGCCGAAAACCTTATGGTTGGTATATTTGCCGCGGCGGTAATCATCGTCATCCATGCACGGCAAATCATCATGAATCAAAGAATATGTATGAATCATTTCCAGCCCGGCAGCAACTGGCAAAAAATTATAGCCATTTGCACCAACGGCGTCGGCAGTAGCCATTAAAAGAATCGGGCGTATGCGCTTGCCGCCTGCAAAAAGGCTGTATGCCATGGCTTCATCCACGCGGGAAATGCCTTTTTTCTGCATTCTTTTTTCCAAAAAATTGTTAATCAGTTTTTGCCTGTCAGAATAATATTTTTCAAAATCCATCTATTCATCAATCTCCTCAAAAGGTTTTGTTGTATAACCGCTGCTTGTTTCCATAATCTGTTCAACAGTCTGCCTTGCGGTATCAAGCCTGCCTGCGCAGATTTTGCTTAGTTCTATGCCTTCTTTAAAAACTTCCAGCGATTCTTCAAGCGGCAAGTTGCCTTCTTCAAGAAGTTTTACCTTTTCTTCAAGCATTGCCAGTGCTTCATCAAATTTTAAATTTTTAAGTGATTTTTTTACTGCCATGTTTTACCGACCTTCCGTATGCTGAACCACCGAAATAACGTTGCCGTCGCCGACCTGCGTTACTATTTCATCACCCCAGCGTACATCAGCTATACTTCTGATAATTTTTCCATCCGTATTTTCCGTAACACTGTACCCGCGTGCAAGCACGGTAAGCGGGCTGAGCGCGTCGAGCTTAGCTGCCAGCACGCCGCAGCTGTGCTGTTTCTGCGTAAGGGCAGCATTAAAAACCTGCTCAAGCCGTACCGAAGCAAAATCAAATCTTTGCATTCTGCCTTCAAGCATGCGCTGCGGATTTGATAGCGCCCATGAATTTTGCAGGCGTTCAAGCGTAGTTTCCGATAAGGCAAGCCGTTTTAAGACCGTGTTTTTTAAACGTTTTTCCAGTTCCGCAACGCTGTTTAAATAAGCATTGGCGTCGGCAACAACAATTTCCGCAGCCTGTGAAGGAGTTGCCGCGCGTTTATCCGCCGCAAAATCCGTTAAAGTAAAATCCGTTTCGTGCCCAACTGCCGAAACAACAGGTATCTCCGACGCAGCAACTGCACGGACGGTCTGTTCTTCATTAAAGGCCCACAATTCTTCAATAGAACCGCCGCCGCGGCCTACAATCAAAACATCAGCCATTTTGTTTCTGTTCATAAACTCAATGGCATGGGCAATTTCAGCCGGTGCTTCTTTGCCCTGCACGCGTACCGGGTAAAGCAACAGCTTTATGCCCTTGTTGCGCCTGCGCGATACGGTAATTAAATCGCGCACTGCCGCGCCGGAAGGCGATGTAATGATGCCAACTGTTTTGGGGTTTACCGGCAGCTGTTTTTTTCTGCTTTCATCAAACAGGCCTTCGTTTAACAGTTTTTGTTTAAGCTGCTCAAACGCCAGCATTAAATCGCCGGTACCTTCAGGTATCATTAAATCTGTATAAAGCTGGTAAACGCCGTCACGCTCGTAAACGCTTATGCGCCCAACAGCAATAACCGTATCACCGTTTTGAGGTTCAAAACGCAGAGTGCGCGCTGCCGTTTTAAACATTACGGCTTTTAAAACGCCGCCTGCATCTTTTAACGTAAAATAGCAATGGCCGCTGCTGTAACGCTTAAAATTGGAAATTTCACCGCGCACCTGAATATTGGCAAAACGCCGCTCGCCTTCAACAAGCGCTTTAATAAGTTTATTTACCTGGCTGACGGAATAAACATCATCATACACTTTTTTCACCCTTTAAAACTGCAAAAGCGGCACAGCCGCAGGCATTATCGCAGCTAAAGCGTGCCTGAGGGTGCCAAAGTGATATTTTTCTGCCTGTAAGTTTATTATGTAAATATTCTCTTATGTAAGTATTGCTGGCAACGCCGCCGGCAATTAATACGCTTTTGGTATTATATTCCCTGCATGCGTTGTAAATAAGCCTGTAAAAGGTTTCTGCAAGCACTTTTTGCACGCCCAGCGCTATGCCGGCCGGGTCTGCCCCTGCCGCCAGTTTGCGCTCTGCCGCAGTTGCAGGCCCTGAAAGGCTTGCTTTGCAGCCTTTAACGGAAACAGGCAGTTCAACAGGCCAGGCAGCTGTTCCGGCAAATTTTTCAAGCGCCGGCCCTGCCGGAAATTGCAGACCAAGGCTTACGCCTATGCGGTCAATAAACTGCCCGGCATGCAAATCAATGCTGCCGCCGATTTCCGTCAATTTATAACTGCCATTGCCGTCTTTTTCGGCTGTAAGCAAATCCGTTGTGCCGCCGGAAGCATGCAGAAACAAAAATCGTTCATCATCCGGCCCGCCTGCCGACCATTTCCCTGCCAGCAGATGGTTTTCCTGATGGCTGATAAGCCACAGCGGAATATTATTAAGCACCGAAACAGAACGCGCCAGCCCCGCGCCAACCAAAAAAGCCGGCATATAAGAATCCGGCAGGGGACGCGGATAACCGGAAGCGCAAACGCCAATAATTTTTGCGCCCCGGGGCATTGCGTTTGTTATCATTTCCGGCAAGTTGCGTGTATGCTGAAAAACCATTTCGGATTGCTGCAAACCGCATTTGCCTTCGTGTACTTTTAAAATCTGCCTGCTTTCCCCAACAAGGTTAGCCTGCCTGTCCATAAAAGCAACCGAAGTTGTGTAGCAGCTTGTATCAATGCCAAGGTAAACTTCAAGTTCACTCATTGTTTCTGACCATTTTGCCAAGCAGCCCGTTAATAAAGCGCGGGCTGTCTTCCGAACCGTAAATTTTTGCAATTTCCACGGCTTCGTTAATTGCTATGCCGGCAGGAATTTTTTCTTCTGCAAAATAAATTTCATAAACTGCCAGACGTAAAATATTACGGTCTACGGCAGGCATGCGGCTTACTTCCCAGTCAATGGAAAATTCCGTAATTTTTGCATCAATTTCCTCCAGCGAATTTAAAATGCCATTTAAAGCAATCTGTGCATAGTTCTGCGCTTTCAGCGCATTTTTGCTGTTTTGTTCTTCAACTGCCGCATTTAAAGCTTCTTCTGCGCTGCAGCCGGAAAAATCTATTTGGAATAAACTTTGTACTACAAGTTCTCTTGATATTCTGCGAATCATGTTTAACCTCGTTCTTTTAGTTATTTATGGTAGCCGGGCGGCAGCAACCTGTCCAGCCATTCAAGCAGGTCTTCCTTTTTATCGATTTTGTTGCCGATAAAAAAGCCTGCCGAAATACAAATCAGTAAAAATATAGTTTGCAAAAAACCCAAAATTAAAAACATGGCACCGATAAACAGGCCGAACACAGAGCCTAAAAGACGGCCGCGATATACTCTCCACAAATCATTGAGAATTTCATTCCACATCGCCTGTGCCCCCTTCCTAATTCTTGGCCTTAATCTGTTTAAAGAACAATTCTATTTCTTTAATTTCCATGCCCAATACTTTTTTAATGGTATCACGCACATTATATTTTATTTCTTCGGTTGTTTCCGGAATATTTATGCCCGGCTCTATCGAAGCGTTAATGCGCACGCTGATGCTTTCATCATCAAGTTTGGTATCGCATTTTACGTTGTAAACACCGTAAACTTCCTGTGCAATTTCACAGATATAATCTTCAATGGCGTTTTTGCCCACAAAAATTTTACCGGCATCGCTGCTTTTTAAAATTAAGGAGCTTACACCGGTTGCACCTATGCCGGCAATTAAAAGGCGCAGGCTTACCAGAAGGATTATAATGCCGCCGACGGCATACTCCCAGTTGCCGGGAATGGTTGCCAGAAACTGATTGATTGCAGCCTGCGAAATAATGCTGAGGCTGCATAAAACTACAAGTACGGCAACAACTGCCATTAAAAATGTATATAATGTCAAAATTATTCTGTCAGGAATTCCCATTGATTTTCCCTCCCAATGAGTTAATTATTATCAGACGCTTCCAGGCTTTGTTCAAGTTCCGTTTTATGGCGGCGCTGCACGCCTTGCACATGTACGTCAACAATTTTAACTTCGTATCCTGTCATGTCTTCGATGGCTTCGCGCACTTTTTCCTGAATTTCCAAAGCTATTTCCGGTATGCAGCCGCCGTATTCAATGTTTACATACACTTCAACACTTACAACATGCCCTTCTACCGTAACGCGCACGCCTTTTGAGACATTTTTATTGCCTAAAAATTCGCTCAAATCTCCGGCAAAACCGCCGTTCATGCCTGCCACGCCTTCAACTTCCTGGGCAGCAAGGCTTGCCACAATGCTCAGCACCTCATCAGCAATCTGCACGTCGCCTATTTCTTCCGGTGCTGCTCCGCCTGCGGCTTCTTCGTTAGCCTTTTCGTTGGCCTGCAAAATTTCTTTATCAGCCATGCCACATCCTCCAATGCTGCAAGACTTACTGTCTTTGCTTACAGTTTACTATCTTTTATATTATAACATACCTGTACGTTAAATACCACGCCGCAGGTTTTAAAACCTGCATAAAAATAAAATGGCACGGCCGCAAAGGGCAATGCCATAATAAAACTAAATGCAGTTTTTAACTGCTTCCGCCATGTTCTCCGGTTCAATAACTTCTTTATGCAGAACCGGCATATTTTCAAGCTGAAGCATTTTTTCCGGCACAGGCACGCCGGTAAGCTTGTGCAGTTTATGCAAAGCGTCAAAAGAATGTAATTCTTCGCCGCCGTTTTTAACCGCTTCATAAACGCTGCCGCTGAATTTATACGGGCTTGCGGTTGAAACAACAACTGCATATCTGTCATCGCTTGTTACAAGGCGGTATTTTTCGCATGCTCTCCAGGCAACGGCTGTATGCGGGTCAAGCAGGTATTTGCTGTCGTTGTAAACACGTCTGATGGTTTCGGCAGTTTCCTGTTCGTCCACCCACGCGCCAAAGAAAGCAGAAGTAATTTTTTTGTGTATTTTTTCGCCAACGTTGTATACGCCTTCAGTGTTAAGCTGCTGCATCCATTCCGTTACTTTTTCGGAATCTTCGTCGGTTACGCTGTACAGCAGGCGTTCCAGATTGCTGGAAACCAGTATATCCATAGACGGCGAAATGGTCTTTTTAAATTCACGGCGTTTGTCATAAATGCCGGTGTTGATGAAATCGGTAAGTACATTATTGCTGTTGGACGCGCAAATAAATTTGTGTACCGGCAAACCCATCATTTTGGCATAATAGCCTGCCAGAATGTCGCCGAAGTTGCCTGTCGGCACGGCAAAGTTAATTTCGTCACCTGCTTTAATGCGCCCTGCTGCCACTGCATCGCTGTATGCGCTGAAATAATAAACAATCTGCGGTACAAGGCGGCCCCAGTTAATGGAGTTGGCAGAGCTTAAAGCGCAGCCCTGAGCGGCAATTTCTTCGTTTAAACCGGCATTGGCAAAAATTTGTTTTACGCCGGTCTGGGCATCGTCAAAATTGCCTTTAACGGCAAATACATGCACATTTTTGCCGGCCTGCGTTACCATCTGCTGTTTCTGAATATCGCTTACGCCGCTTTCGGGGTAGAATACAATTATTTCCGTGCCGTCAACATCGGCAAAGCCTTCCAGTGCAGCCTTGCCGGTATCACCGGAAGTTGCGGTTAAAATAACTATTTTATGCTGCTCACCCGTTTTGGCAATTGCCTTGGTTAAAAGCAGAGGCAAAATCTGAAGCGCCATATCCTTAAAAGCAGAAGTAGGCCCATGCCACAATTCAAGAGCGTCTGTGTTGTCGTTAACCTGCACAACAGGTGCCGGGCAGCTGCCGAATTTAGCTGCGTCATAAGCTCTGGCAGCGGCATCTGCAAGTTCTTCTTCGGAATAATCCGTTAAGAACAGCGAAATAATTTTTACCGCACGCTCCTGGTAGCTTAAATTATGCAAAGCAATAATATCTTCAAGCGGAACCGCTACAAATTTCTGAGGCACAAAAAGCCCGCCGTCATCTGCCATGCCGCGCGTTATGGCGTGAGCACTGCAAACAAGGTCGGTTTTGCCGCGTGTACTTAAAAATAACATAAAAGCCATCCTTTCATCTTTCCATGGAGTCATAATAGCATATTTATGTACTTTGAGCAAGTATTTACACGTTCAGGAATGAATAATGTTTACTACAACTGCACCTGTTGCCTTCACCAAATCATCAGGGTTTAAAAAAATCTGCATACCGCGCAGCCCTGCGCTGATGGCAATTTTATCCCACAAAATGCAGGTTTCGTCAAGGTAAACCGGGTAATTCTTTTTAGCGCCAAGCGGAGAGCATCCGCCGCGGATATATCCTGTCAGCGGCAGCACTTCTTTTAAATGAACCATCTCTGCCCTTTTGTTGCCGCTTGCTTTGGCAAGAGCCTTTAAATCAAGTTCGCCGTTGCCGGGAATAACCGCAAAAACCGGGCCTGTCTTGTCGCCGCGCACAACAAGGGTTTTAAAAACCTGTTCCGGCGGCAGCCCTACTTCCCGGGCAACGTGAACGGCATCAAGATGTTCTTCATCCACCGCGTATTCAATCAGAGTGTATTCTATTTTCTTTTCGTCCAAAATGCGTGCAGCATTGGTTTTTTTCTGCTTCGGCATTGCTTATCGCCTCCATTTGTATGGTATTACATGCCTTTATTTGTTATAATAACATCATAAACATATAAACGCAAACCGGAGAGATGCAAAGTGCTGATAAAATTTGCCTGCGCCCAGCCGGAAATTACCGCGGGGCGGCCAGACCTTAATACACAAAAAATTATAAATTTAATTAAAGAAGCTGCTTTAAACAAAGCAGATATTTTATTATTGCCGGAACTTGCCGTACCGGGCTATTTAATCGGCGATTTATGGGAGCAGAAATCTTTTCTGGAGGACTGCGAAGCCTTTGGCGAAGAAATTATAAACGCTACTGCCAATTATGATATCTGCGTTATTTTCGGCAACATTGCCATTGACAGAACCAAAGTTAACGAGGACGGGCGTGTGCGCAAATACAACGCTGCTTTTGCTGCTTACCGCGGCAAAGCCCTTGGCAACGGCAAACTGCCTTATAACTGCATTATTAAGCACTCGCTGCCCAATTACCGCGAATTTGACGACAGCCGCTATTTTTACAGCCTTGCGCAGCTGGCGGCAGAACTTGAAACCACGCCGCAGCAGCTTGCATATCCTGTTGAAGTGGAAATAAAAGGGCAAACACTCAAGCTCGGCATTATGCTTTGTGAGGACGGCTGGACGGAAAACTATCATTTCAGCACACCTTCGGCACTTTCCGAAAACGGTTCTGATATTTTGTGCAACCTCTCCTGCTCTCCGTTTACCTTAAATAAAAATGCCAAGCGTCACCGCTTGTTTTCCGCGCAGGCGCAAAAACTTGCACTGCCTCTGGCTTACTGCAACAACACAGGTATTCAAAACAACGGAAAAAATATTTTTACTTATGACGGATGCAGCTGCGTTTACAATAACAACGGCACTTTAATTGCCGAAGCGGATGCTTTTAAAGAAAGCCTGCTGTACTTTTATTTTGATACGGCAGATAAAACAGTTAAGGCAGATTCACAACCCGTTGCTGCTGCCAAAGACGATACTGCCGATATTTATAAAGCCGTACGCTACGGCACGCAAAAATTTTTGCAGCAGCTTGGCATAACAAAAATGGTGGTTGGCCTTTCCGGCGGCATCGATTCTGCCGTTACGGCCGCGCTTTACACCGATATTTTAGGACCGCAAAACGTGCTTTTGGTTAACATGCCCGGGCGTTACAATTCCGGCCTTACCAAAGATATGGCGCTTAAAACCGCGCAGGCACTTAAAACAAACTATATGGTAGTTCCCATTACCGAAAGCGTTGAACATACATACAACCAGCTTACGCAAATAAGCGCAGAAGCGTATTACAACAACAGCACCTTTAATTTAAGCGTTACCCCTTACGTTATGGAAAACATACAGGCCCGCGACCGCGGCGCACGTATTCTTGCAGGCGCAGCAGCAGCTTTTGGCAGCGCGTTTTCGTGCAACTCCAACAAAACGGAAATTACTATCGGCTATGCCACCTTTTACGGCGATATCTGCGGCGCAGTTGCCCCTATCGGCGATTTATGGAAGCATGATGTTTACGCCATAGGGCGTTACCTTAACGAACACGTATTTAAAAAAGCCGTAATACCGGAAGAAATTTTTACCATGCGCCCCAGTGCAGAACTTTCACCGGAGCAAACTGTCGGTAATGGCGGAGACCCGCTGGTTTACCCATACCACGACAAACTGTTTGCCATGTTTGTTGAAAGCTGGCAAAAAACTTCACCAGCCGATATTTTACGCTGGTATGCCGAAGGAACATTGGCTGAACATTTAAACTGCCCGCCGGAAATTATAACTGACACCTTTAAAACCCCCGGTGAATTTATTGCCGACCTTGAACGCTGGTGGAAATTATTCTGCGGTCTTGCAGTTGCCAAACGCATTCAGGCTCCGCCTGTCATCAGCATTACGCGCCGCGCCTTTGGCTACGACCACCGCGAAGCACAGCTTCCGGCATATTTTTCGCGCGAATACTATAAATTGAAAAGCGAACTTCTAAAAAAATAAGAGGGCTTCTGCCCACTTTTTTATACGCTTTATATGCAAAAGGCTGCCTGCATTAACAGACAGCCTTAATTTTTTATAATATTTTTCTAATCAGTCCGGGTATCTTTCCGGGAAAAATACACGCAGCACTTCTTCATCCTGCGTTTTGCCGATACAAGTGCCAATCAGAAACAAAATCAGCGAAACGCCAATGCCGATAACAATCTGGTGCAAATCAAAAACTTTAATCTGCATTGCCATACATACGCAGTAGCTTACCACGCCGCCCAGCATTGCCAGTATTGCGCCCATACGGTTGGCTTTAGGCCAGAACAAACCAAACAGCAGCACCCAGAAAAACGCCGTTTCCAAACCGCCGAAGGCAAACATATTTATCTGCCAGATTACGCTTGGCGGGGCAATGGCCACAACATATACAATTAAGCCAAGCACAACGGTTGCCAGCATACTGAGCCTTTTTATTTTATCGTTGCTAACTTCAACATTGCGTTTTTCCATTTCGCGCATGTACACATCTTTAATAATTGATGAAGAAGAAGAAAGCAAAAGCGAAGAAACCGTCGATACTGTTGCCGCAATAGGCCCTATAATGGTAATGCCTGCCCAAAAAGGCCCCATGGTTTTTACAATCGTCAGCGGTGTAATGTTATCAACACTGTTTCCGTATGCCGCCAAAGTATCAGTTAAAATACCTTTGGAAAGCACGCCAATCCAGGTTGCTACAAGCGTCATGGCGCCAATGGTAATAGTGCCTATCAGCATAGCATTATGCAGCGCTTTGGTATTTTTATAGCTGATGCCGCGCACAACGGACTGCGGCAAAGCCAGCGTACAAATGCCAACCAGCAGCCACTGGCTGATATACAGCGACATCGGCATTTTGCCCTGCGAAAGCGGCTCAAGCATATCATGATGATTGGTATTAATGTAATTCATAATATTATCGTAGCCGCCGCCTGCGCTGAGCATGGAACTAAACAAAATTCCCAGCCCTACAAGCATAGCAACAGCGCAAATGGCATCGGTAATTGCAACGCCCTTAAAACCGCCAACGGTAGTGTAAAAAACCACAATCAGCCCAAAAAGACTGAGGCCTGTAAGATACGAAAACCCGGTAACGGCTTCAAATAATTTTGCCGCGCCGACAAACTGCGCAACCATTGTGCCGCAGAAAAACATTACAATAAACAGCGCCGACATGTTGGCAAGAAAATCAGACTGATAACGCCTGCGGATAACGTCTATAACCGTAATGGCATTAATTTTACGCGAAATAAGCGCAATTTTTTTGCCGAAAACACCCAAAACCAAAAATACAACAACAACCTGCACAATGGCCATATACAGCCAGCCGTAACCAACCAGCCACGCCATGCCCGGCCCGCCAACAAACGTGCTTACGGAGCTGTACGTTGCCACAGTTGTCATGGCAAGCACAAAACCGCCCAGGCTGTAGCCGCCGATAAAATAATCGCGCGCAAAATTTGTGCTGCGCTCTTTGCGCGAAGCATACTGAATGTAAAAACTTACGCCCAGCATAAACATTAAAAAGCAGAAAACAGGAAGAAGATTAACCCAGTTACCCATATTATTTTTCCTCCCCGTCTTCCAAGTCAAAATCCTTAAAGACAAACCGAACCAGCACCCAGCAAACCAAAACTGCAAAAAGCCAGGTACCTATGCAGCCGCCGATAACCCAGATGGGTGTATGGAAAAATTCAACCGTTGAATTTTCCAGCCCAAAGCCTGCCGCATACCAAAACAAAATTACAAGTGCGAGTGCTATCCATGTAGCCTTGGCTTCACGGTTAGCCTGAACAAATTTTTCACTGCGTTTCATAATACGCTCCTTCTGGCGTCGCCACAGATGTTGCCGCGCCGTTTATTAGGCCTAAGCCTCTCCATATTGTACCATATTTTCAGAATAAACCAACACCTTAAAAATGAAAAGTTTTATGTTTTTATTATTTTTAAGTGTTATAATATAAAAGATGTTATATCACACGGAGGTAAAATATGATTAACGAAGAACGTCTTTTAAATGAATTTATTGAACTTGTCAGCGTTCCCTGCCCCAGCCTTGATGAAAAAGCGGAAGCTGATTTAATTGTAAAAAAACTGGCGGAACTTGGCATTAAAGCCGAAATTGACGACGCAGGCAAAAAAGCAGGCGCCACCACCGGCAACGTATGGGCTTTTATTCCTTCAAACCTGGATTACAAAGTTCCCGGCCTGATGTTTGAAGCACATATGGATTCCGTTGCCCCCACTACCGGCACCAAAGTTGTGCGCAAAGACGGCGTGCTGTATTCCGACGGCACAACCACGCTCGGCGGCGATGATAAAGTAGGCATTGCCGCAAGCCTCGAAGCAGTAAAAGTAATCCTCGAAAACAAACTGCCCCACGGCGATATTCAGCTGTGCTTCACTATCGGCGAAGAAATAGGCAGTATCGGCGTAAGATATATGGACCCTTCATGGATTAAAGCCGATATCGGCTACTGCCTTGATGAAGGTTTTGAACCCGGCCTTGTAAACAACGCCGCACCGCGCGCCGTAAAACTGTTTGTAAAAGTTATCGGCAAAGCTGCCCATGCAGGCGTAGAACCAGAAAAAGGCATTAACGCCATTATGCTGGCCGCCAAAGCCTTAACCGCCCTGCCCGCTTACGGACGTTTAGACGAGGAAACCACGCTCAGCGTCGGCAAAATTGAAGGCGGCCTTGCCAGCAACATTGTTGCCCCTAACGCCGAATTTGTTATTGATATGCGCTGCCTGAACCCTGAAAAACTTGACGTTTTAATTAACGATACCAAAAAAACTCTTACCGAAGCTGTTGAAGCAGGCGGCGGACAAATTGAAATCAATGTTGAAGAAGGCTCGCCCGCAATGCGCATCAGCGAGGATGACCTTGGCGTTGTATTTGTAAAGGAAGCAACCAAAAAGCTCGGCCTGCCGTTTAAACTGTTCAGCAGCGGCGGCTGTACCGACGGCAACTACCTGTGCGGCATGGGCCTGCCCTGTGTTGCGCTTTCCACCGGTATGGATAAAATCCACTCTACCGAAGAATGCTTAAAAGAAAAAGACCTGTACAATCTTGCACGCCTCGTTTTGGAAATCATCAGCGCAGCAGCTAAAAAGCAATAATTAATTTGTAAAAAGCCAAACAAAAAATGGCAGCATACTCAAAAAGTATGTTGCCATTTTAATTTTTAAATTGTAATTTTTCCCATATCTAACAGCCATAGAAGCCTGTTAGAAGGTCCGGAAGGTTTATTGCGCCCGGCTTCCCATGCTTCTACTGTTTTTGTAGAAACACCGATATATTTGGCAAACAGTTTCTGCGTTAAACCGATTTTTTCTCTAATATTTTTTACCTGATCAGATGTATAAACACCGGCCGGTTCTATTTCTATACTTCTGACATTTCTTGGTAATTTTTTTGTTTTGGTATCATTTATAGCTTCATCTAAAGCTCCGCTTAAAATTGCAAATGCTTCACTCATTATAATTCACCCCTTATAAATTATCCTCCAATATATCAATTTGATGTTTTAATTTTAACCGTTCTTCCATTGATAAATTTTCTATTTCATTTTTAGCAAATACAGCCAATAAAAATATGGTTTCTTTAATTTCAAAATCTACGTAACATACTCTGGTACTGCCGCTTTTGCCTCTGCCTTCAAAAGCAAAACGCATTTTTCGCAATCTCCCTGTTCCTCTGATAACATTTCCTACTTTTGGATTTTGTAAAAGTTCGTTTTCAAGCCTTCTTAAATCACTGTCATTAAAACCTAATTCTTTCCATGATTTTGTAAATGCACTTGTCTGAATAAAAGTTCGCTTAATTATCAAAAATTTTCACCTTCCAGTTTTATTATACCCTATTCAATAGTAGTTAATCAAGAAATTTAGCATAAAAACAGCCTTTTACCTATTTTTATAAGTAAAAGGCTGTTTTGTCATTTTATTTATTTTCTAAAAGCTGTTTTATTTAACTGCTTCGGCACAGCGTGCGCACAGGGTCGGGTGTTCTGCGTCCTGGCCAACGGTGTCGCTGTAAATCCAGCAGCGTTCGCATTTATGGCCTTCGGCAGCTTTAACGGCAACTTTCAAATCTTCGCGGGTTGTTGCTTCGCCTGCTTCACAAACGCCTTCATGCAGTTCTGCCTGCGATACGATTAAGAGTGCGGGCAAATCTTTTTCTACGGATTTGAGCACTGCAAGCGCTTCGCCTTCGGCATAAAGTTCAACTTTGGCATCAAGGGAATGGCCAATGGTTTTGGCTTTGCGTGCAACTTCCAGAACTCTGGTAATTTCACTGCGGATGCCAATGAAATCTTCCCATTTCTTTTCCAGAGCCGGGTCGATGTATTCTTCTTTAACTTCCGGCCAGGGCATCATCAGTACGGATTCCGGCATATCGGAGGTTTTCTTCATGAACTGCCATACTTCTTCCATGGTAAAGCTCAGTACCGGGGCCAGCATTACAACCAAATCAACCATAATTTCATACATGGCAGTCTGGGCGCTGCGGCGTTCAATGCTGTCTGCTTTGTATGCGTACAATCTGTCTTTCAAAATATCCAGATAGTAGCTGCTCATTTCTACGGTGCAGAAGTTATGAATTGCATGGTACAGCACATGGAAATCGTAATCTTCGTAAGCCTGCTGTACTTCTTTTTTCAGCAGCTGCATGTGCATAAGTGCCCAGCGGTCAAGCTCCTGCATCTGTTCAAACGGCACTTTGTCTTTTTCGTAGTCAAAGTCGTTGGTGTTGCCCAAAATGTAACGGATGGTGTTGCGGATTTTGCGGTATACTTCGGAAAGCTGTTTCAAAATATCTTTGGAGATACGGATATCAGCTTTGTAATCGCTGGAAGCAGCCCACAGGCGGATAATATCTGCACCGTATTGTTTGATAACGTCCTGCGGAGCAACAGTGTTGCCTACGGATTTGGACATTTTGCGGCCTTCGCCGTCAACAACATAACCGTGGGTTAAAACGGATTTATACGGAGCGTGGCCGGTGGTGGCAACGCTTGTTAAAAGCGAGGACTGGAACCAGCCGCGGTGCTGGTCGCTGCCTTCAAGGTACATATCAACAGGCCATGCCAGTTCCGGGCGTACTTTGGCAACAGCCGCATGAGAAGAACCGCTGTCGAACCAAACGTCCATAATGTCGCTTTCTTTAGTAAAGTGTTTGCCGCCGCAGTGCGGGCAGGTTGTGCCTTCCGGCAGAATTTCTTCTGCTTCGTGTTTCCACCATGCATCGGAACCTTCTTTTTGGAACAAATCGGCAACGGCGTTAATGGTTTCGTCGGTAATCATCGGTTTGCCGCATTCTTCGCAGTAGAACGCCGGAATAGGAACGCCCCATACGCGCTGACGCGAAATGCACCAGTCATTGCGGTCGGCAACCATGTTATGGATACGGCTTTCCCCCCAGGACGGAATCCATTTAACTTCGTTGGCAATGGCAGCAAGCGCATCATCACGGAAACCGTCGATAGATGCGAACCACTGCTCGGTTGCACGGTAAATAATCGGGTTTTTGCAGCGCCAGCAGTGTGCGTACTGATGGCGGATGTTTTCTTTGCCGAACAGCATGCCGAGTTCAGCAAGATATTTTAAGATAGGAATGTTGGCATCAAATACAAACATGCCTTCAAATTGTTTTGCTTCTTTGGTAAATTTACCGGATTTATCTACCGGGCAGATAATCGGCAGATGATATTTAATACCGGTTTCAAAGTCGACATCGCCGTGACCGGGAGCGGTATGTACGCAGCCGGTACCGGCATCAAGCGTTACATAGTCGGCAAGTACAACGATGGATTTGCGTTCAATGGTGTCGAACGGATGGCGGCATTCGGCAAATTCCATATCTTTGCCTTTGCAGGTGCCAAGCACATTGCTCAAATCTTTCTTGCATACTTTGCCAACCTGTTCCAAAAGTTCTTTGGCAAGGAACAGAACTTCGCCTTCACATTCAACCCATGCATATTCAATATCAGGATGCAGGGCTACGGCAACGTTGGCAGGCATGGTCCACGGAGTGGTCGTCCAGATTACCATATAGGCCGGTTTGCCTTTTGCTGCTTCAGGCATCATGCCGTTGTCTTTTACAATCGGCATTTTTACATAAATAGCCGGAGTTTTCTGTTCAGCGTATTCAATTTCGGCTTCTGCCAGAGCGGTTTCGCAGTGCGGGCACCAGTAAACGGATTTCTGGCCTTTATAGATATAGCCTTTTTTAGCCATTTCACCGAATACATGAATCTGTACGGCTTCGTAATCAGGAACAAGGGTTACATAGGGATGATCCCAGTCGCCCAAAACGCCAAGGCGTTTAAAATCGTTGCGCTGAATGTCAATCCACTGCAAAGCGTAGTTTTTGCATTCGTTGCGCAGTACCAGCGGGTCAAGCTCGTTGCGGTTCAGGCCAAGGTTTTTAATGGCAGCATGTTCAATCGGCATGCCGTGGGTATCCCAGCCGGGAACGTACGGAGTATCATAACCCTGGGTATATTTATATTTCATGATGATGTCTTTTAAAATTTTATTAAGAGCAGTGCCCATGTGGATTTGTCCGTTGGCATACGGAGGGCCGTCGTGCAGAACAAATTTTTTGTGGCCTGCGTGCAGTTTTTGTTTCTTTTCGTAAATGTTGTTGTCATACCAGTATTTTAAAATTTCCGGTTCACGTTCCGGCAGTCCGGCACGCATAGGAAACTCTGTTTCCGGTAAGTTAAGCGTTTTGCTGTAATCCAATTTTTTACACCTCCAAAAAAATAAAGCCTCATCCCAAAGGGACGAGACTGTATAACCCGTGGTACCACCCTAATGACGCAGAATTTACGCGCCACTCTCAACGCTGTTAACGTGCGTTACCCCGTCCGTACTTACTGCTATTTCTGTACGGAAGCTCCAAAGTGATTTTCACCGGCCTTCTGTCCTGTTCCGGCTTGCACTGTCCCGGAATCGCTGCACTGCTTCGTGCCGGCTACTGTCTTTATCATAGCCTGTAAGAATATTTAAAAACACAATCATTATACAACACCGGCGAAAAACCGTCAATGTTTTTTGTAATACTTATACGAAAAAATTCCGTATCCTTCGCCTTTATGTAAATGCGATGTATCATTTAACAAAAAGATGCTGTGCTCCAGCCATTTGTTAATGCCAAGTACGGTTACGCTGCCCGGCAGGATATCGACGGAAAAGTTATATTTGTTTACTTCTTCGATATCAAAGCCAAGCCAGTAAAAAATAATGTTTTGAATAGTGCCCTTGTGCGCAACGATAATCAGGTTTTCTTTTTCCATATCAGCACAGGCTTTAATGCCTTCAATGCAGCGGTCATAAAATTCCTTGCGCGTTTCTCCGTCCGGATAGTTGCGGTGGTGCAGTTCTTTAAGCGTCGCTGCCGGACGGTAAATTGCCTTGGCTTCGCTTTCGGTCATTCCGGCGGCAAGGCCGTTGTTTTTTTCGCGCAGAAAGGCGTGCTTTTCAACTTTACCGTCCATATGCAGGCGTGCGGCAATAATGGCAGCGCTTTCGGCAGCGCGTTTTAAATCGCTTGCCAAAATGCGGAATTTTTCGCTGCGCCCTTTAAAATCCAGTGCCAGTTTTTCCGCAAGTGCTTCCAGCTGGCTGCGCCCGGCTTCGGTAAGGTCAGAATCAGTCCAGCCGCCTGTTAAATGCTGAGTATGATGTGTTGCTTCTCCGTGCCTCACAAGGATTATCATAATCGTTCCGCCTATTCTTCAGTATTTTTATCAAAGCTCTTTAAAAGTTCAAGCTGCGATTCCAGCAAATTTATCATGTGCTGGCGGTGTACATTGGCTTTTTTTACCTGGTCATCAAAACTGTTTTTGGCAAGCGCTGCTTTGTTTTCAGCTTCAAACATCAGCTTGCGCGCCCTTGCGTCAGCGTCGCTAACTGTTTTTTCTGCCTGCATGCGTGCTTTGCCAAGGGTTTCAACGGCGTCTTCCCTTGCTTTATCAATAATATTTTTACAGGATTCTTCCGATTTTACCTTTAATTTTGCCACTTCAACTTCGGCGGCAATACGCATTTTATTAACAAACTGCTGCGTGTCTGCTTTCAGCTTGTTCATTTCTGCTTCGGTATCGTTGCGCAGTTTATCCGCTTCGGCATTGGCTTCGTTGCGTACTTTTTCGGCATAGCTGTCTGCTTCGGCCTTAGCCTGCGCTGCGGCAGTACCGGCTTCGTTAAGCAGGCGGTCCGCCTCGTTTTTGGCATCTGTTTTCATGCCTTCGCATTTGGCGGTAGTTTCGTCAAGCAAAACCTGTGCTTTCTTTTCGCTTGTTTTTTTAACTTCGTCCGCCGTTTCCTGCGCCACAACCAAAGTATTCTGCATGGTTGCTTCCATTTGCTGGTAATATTCCAGCTTGGCGCTGACGCGTTCAACAGTTTCTTTCAGTTCGATATTATCCTGATACAGACGCTCAAAATCTTTTACAACCTGCGCAAAAAACTTGTCTACTTCTTCGGTTTCATAACCGCGGAAGCCTTTGGTAAAGGTTTTATTTTTTAAATCGAGAGGTGTAAACATCTGCCTCTTTCCTCCAACATTAAATATAGCGTTTTAAAGTAATGCTCATGCGTCCCTTTTTGGTTGTGCCGCGTATTTCGGCAACTTCTACACGCCCGCGGCTGCGGAAGGATATTACATCGCCTTCGTTTACGCTTTGCGATGGTTTTTTGGCTTCCTTCCAGTTTACACGTACATTAAGGCTTTTTATTTCATCGGCCATGCGAGAGCGGGAAACGCCGTAACCTGCGGCGGCAACGGCGTCAAGCCTTAAATCGGCAACTGTGGCACTGATTATTTTTACTTTTTCTTCACGCTGGGCCAGGTTTTCGCGCGGTATTTCGGTTATGGTAACCGGCGCGCTGCCAATCTGCGTAAGGTTGCTTTCGATGTAATTGGCAAAACTTTTATCGGCAACAAAATGCGCGCCTTCCGGCGTAATAACAATATCGCCCAAAATTTCGCGCTTGCAGCCCATGCCCATAAACGCACCCAGAACATCACGGTGCCCGATAGTGTAAAAACGTTTGTCCCATTTAACTTCAAAGCAGCTGATGCCGTAATCGGGTGCGCCCATAAAGTTTTCGTCTATAAATGCCGCTTTTACTCTTTCGGCATTGTTAAAACCGCCGTCAGCTTCAATTTTTATGTTTTCATAGTTAGCGGCAACAATTTCCGCTACATTATAGCTGTGCGGGTCTAAAAAATCCGTTATGCGGAACTTTTTGCTTTTTCTTGCCCCTTCGGCAAGGTCAAGCAGTTTTGCCGCCAGTTCTTCATCGCCGCCGGCTTTAAAATAACGCAGTATTTTTTCTCTGTCTGCCATTTATTTGCCCTGCAGCTCCCTGCTGCGCTGCATTGCTGCCAGTACAGCGTCGTAAATAGCCGCTCTTACACCGCGGTTTTCAAGCGCATGTATGCCGGCAATGGTTGTGCCGCCCGGTGATGTTACCTGGTCGCGCAAAACAGCCGGGTGCAGCCCGGTATCCAATACCATTTTGCCGCTGCCGGCAAAAGTCTGCGCCGCCAGTTTTATCGCCATGGCGCGCGGCAGGCCTGCGTTTACACCTGCGTCAGCCAGAGCGTCAATCATCATAAATACATATCCCGGCCCGCAGCCGCTTACTGCCGCAATAGCTTCTATGGCGCTTTCGGCTATAATTTCAATTTCGCCGCAGCTGCCAAAAACAGCTTTGGCAACGTCAAGCATTTCTTCGCTTACGTTTTCATCAGGAGCAATGGCCGTCATGCCGCAGCCAACCGCCAGCGGGGTGTTGGGCATAACGCGGATAACTGCATGCCCGGGAACGAGTTTATGCAGCTTGTCAAGGTTAACGCTGCCCATAATGGAAAGCACCGTTGTATTTTGCGGAATTGCATCGGCAACCTCTTTAGTTATGGCCGCATCAGCCACCTGAGGTTTTACGGCAAGAATTACAAAGCCTGCTGCTTTAACAGCTTCCACGTTGCAGCCGGTGGTATTAACTTTATAAGTTTTTTCAAGGTATTCGCGGCGCCGTGCCGAAGGGTCACTTATTATTATCATTTCAGGCTCGGCAATCTCCTTATGCAGCATACCTTTTAAAATGGCTTCCGCCATCATGCCGCCGCCAATAAAAGCTATACGCCCTGTTTTATCAGTTATTTTTTCCAAGGCTGTCCCCCTCTTTCGTCATAAATATTATCATCTGCATTAATATCAACGTTTTTAGGCGCGCATACCAAAATATTATGGCCTATTTTTTTCATGCTGCCGCCCAAAGCATAAACAACACCGCTGATAAAGTCGGTCATTCTTTTCATAACAACTTTATCGGTAGCTTCAAAATTAACAACTACCGGCTGGCTGCCGTTAAGGTAATCGGCAATTTTCTGCGAATCGTCAAACGATACCGGCTCCAGCACAATTACTTTAACCTGCTTTTGCGCCATTGGTATGGAAATGGTTTTTGAAGCGGGCATAGCAGTTGTTTTGCTTTTGAAAAACGATTTGCGCTCAGGTTCCGGTTCTGCCGGAGCAGCCGGTACTTCTCTTACCGGTGCTGCGCTTTTGCGTGAAAACAGGCTTTTTTTAGCCGGTTTTTCTTCCGGTTGTTCACTTGGGGTTTCTTCAATTATTTCATCGTCTTCTTCATACAATCCGAGTGCTTCCGAAATGCGGTCCAATAATTTCATAAAATTATCACCTCAGGTTAAAATTTTAAACTGTAATCACGCTGCCCGAAAAGCGCCGTGCCTATGCGCACCATATTTGCGCCTTCTTCAATAGCAGTTTCGTAATCATGCGTCATGCCCATGGAAAGAATATCTATATCCGGGCGCTGCTGTTTCAGTTTGCAGTAAAGCTTATAGCCTTCCGCAAACACCCAGCGTATATCTTCGGAATTTTCCGCCGCGGGCGCAATAACCATCAGCCCGCGCACATGCAGGTTTTTAAAATTGTCAAGTTCGGGCACAACCGCTTCATAATCTTCCGGGCTGAACCCTGTTTTTTGTTCTTCGCGCGCAATGTTAACCTGCAAAAGTATTTCCTGAACTTTGCCCGCTTTGGCGGCTTCTTTATCGACAGCCTGCATTAAATGTATGCTGTCCGCCGATTCAATCATATCAAAAATAGCAACTGCCTGTTTGGCTTTGTTGGTTTGCAGATGCCCTATTAAATGCCACCTGCCGCTGCCTTTGCCGACAATTTCGCGTTTGGCTTTGGCCTCCTGCACACGGTTTTCACCGATTACCGGAACGCCAAGGTTAAAAGCGTCGGTAATTACCTCAGCCGGGTGATTTTTGGTTACTGCAACCAGAGTAACTTTATTGCCTGTAATTTTTTCTTCTGTGCGCCTTGCAAGCGCAGCATCTATTTTGGCTTGTACATTAATTAAATTTTCCTGTAACAATATAAAGACCCCCTAAAGGTTTTATATTCGCCGTTAATATAATTTATCCTTTTACTTTTTCCAAATAGTTACGCCCATGCGCCCTGTTTTGCCGTTTTCTGCGCGGTACGAAAAAAACAGCTCTTTGCTGCACTGCGTGCAGATACCGGCATTATAAATATTTTGCGGCAGTAAACCGGCATCTAAAAGCGCAAGGCGGTTCCATGCCTGTAAATCTGCCATATACCGGCCATTTTCTTTTGCCTTAAAGCATCCGGCATATTTTTTGCCGGCTTCATAAACTTTATCGTCAACTTCATAGCAGCATTGCCCAATGCTGGGGCCAATGCCTGCCAGAATATTTTCCGGCTTCGCTCCGAATGCTTCCTGCATTTTTGTTACAGTGCTTGCGGCAATACCTGCAACGGTTCCGCGCCAGCCTGCATGTGCCAGCCCTATGCTGCCGCTGACCAGGTCAGCAAAAATAACCGGAACGCAGTCTGCAAAAAACAGCATCAGCGGCAGCTGCGGAAGGTTTGTTACCAGCGCGTCGGTATTTTTTACGGCATCACTGTATGCTTCGGCTCCTTTGCCTGCCAAGGCTTCATCTACAACGGCAACATTGCTGCCGTGCACCTGTTCGCAGCAGGTAAATTTACCGGCATCAAGGCCGAGCGCCGCGGCATAGGCACGCCTGTTTTTTAAAACAAACCCAGCTTCGTCGCCAACATGAAGGGCAAGGTTTAACCCGCCAGATATTAGTGCGCTTTCGCCGTGCAGGCGACAGCTGAACGCATTGCCGAAGCCCAGTGCATCAAATGCAGTAAAGCTGCCGTACCAGATATTTTTATTATTTTGCAACACGAATCCGTTCATTTTAATCCTCACAAACTCCGCAGCGTTTGCAGCCGTCAAAGCACATTGGCGTAAAGCGCTGCGCTTTGGCATTTTCCCATTCTTTTATCAAATAGGCTTCTTTAAAGCCCATATCCAAATGCTTCCACGGCAGCGGGCAGCCGGGTTCATATTCCGCACCGGCAAGCTTTTCAATATCAAGCCCGCTGTTTTTAAGTGCCTGTTTTAAGGGTATGCCTTCCGTAAAGGCCTGCAGTAAAAACTGCCCTGTCTTTCTGTTTCCCCGCGCCAGTGCAGCCTGCAAAACAGTTTCTTTTAAAGATTCCGTTAAAAGTTTTATATGCTTTTCTTTTTTAAAAGCTGTTTCCAGCATTTTAAAACGTTTTTTTAGAACTTTTGTATTGCACAGCGGCGACCATTGGAACGGCGTAAACGGTTTGGGCACAAATGCGTTTACGGAAATTATTAAATCGCCTTTGTTGCCTGTTTCATCCATTTTTTTACGGATGCGGCGCACCATTTCCGTCATTTCGTCAATATCGGCATCTTCTTCCTGCGGCAGCCCAATCATATAATAAAGCTTTACGTTTTTCATGCCGCTGGCTGCGGCAAACGTAACTGCTTTGTAAATGTCTTCTTCGGTAATGCCCTTATTAATAATGTTACGCATTTTTTCACTGCCTGCCTCCGGCGCAACGGTCATGGTCTGCTGGCCGCTCTGCGCAAGAGCGTCTGCAAGCAGGCTGTCCAAAGTATCTGCACGCAGCGAGGCCACCGTAAACGGTACTTTATTTTGAATAAGCGCCGAAGTTAATTCGTGTATCTGCGGATAATCGGAAACCGCAGCACCCATTAAACCAACTTTTTCAGATACGGCAGGCCTGTTTAAAATTTTATCTAAAAGCAAATCATAATTTCTTGCACGCGGCTTGCGGAAACAGTACCCTGCCATGCAGAAACGGCAATGACGCCCGCAGCCTCTGGCAACTTCGGCAATAAACATATTCTGAAATTCCGTTTCGGAAGTTAAAATTGCTGAAGTATTGGGATATTTATCCAAATCACGCACCCAGCGCCGTTTAACAATTGCAGGCACACGGCTGTCATGCTCCATGCCGGTAAAATTGCCGTCAGCGTCATATTGCGGCGTATAAAAACGCGGCACATACAAGCCTTCAACCTGTGCCAGATTAAGCAGCAGTTCTTCTTTACCAAGACCCTGTTCCCTGCCTTTATAAACAACATCAAGCAAATTGTTAATTACTTCTTCGCCTTCGCCTATAACAAAAACATCGGCAACTTCTGCCAATGGCTCAGGGTTAAAGGTTGCACACGGCCCGCCGATAACAATCAGCGGTTCTTTTTCGTTACGGTCTGCCGCACGCAATTTTATGTTGCTCATTTGCAGCATGGCAAGCAAATTTGTATAGTCCATTTCAAAGGACATCATTACGCTGATAATTTCAAAATCGGCAAGCTGCCGCTGAGTTTCCATACTCATTAACGGCGTTTTGGTTCTTTTGTATTCGGCCAGTGTTTTGCCGTCCGGCAGAAAAAAGCGTTCACAGGCCGTATCGCCGCGGCCGTTAATAATCTGATACAAAATGTGCATGCCTAAATTTGACATGCCCACCTTATAACTGTTAGGGTACAAAAAAGCAAAGGCGCGCCTTGCCCCCGGTGCAAAGCACTGCGCGCCTGTTTCTTTTGCCAGTATTTCCTGAATTTTATTTTTTAATTCCCAAGTCAAAAGCAAAACCTCTTATTTTATAGCTTTTTCAATAGCGTTAATTACTGTTTTTAAAACTTTAATTCTTGCATAATATTTGGAGTTGGCTTCAACTACCGTCCACGGTGCGTAATCCGTGCTGGTGCGTATCAGCATTTCATTAACCGCCGCTTCATAAGCAGGCCATTTTTCACGGTTGCGCCAGTCTTCCTCGGTAATTTTCCACTCTTTGTCAGGGTCGTTTTCGCGCTCTTTAAAGCGTTTATACTGTTCTTCCTGGTCAATATGCAGCCAGAATTTACACAAAATAATACCGTGTTCAGCCCATTGCGCTTCGGTTTCGTTAATTTCGCCATAAGCGCGCTGCCATTCGGCATCCGTTGCAAAATGCTCAATGCGTTCAACCATTACACGTCCATACCAGGTTCTGTCAAAAATGGCAATTTCACCGGCGCGCGGCATTTTAATCCAAAAACGCCACATGTAGTGGAATTGTTTTTCAACCTGGTTCGGCGCCGCAACCGGGTTTACAGCATAACCAAGCGGGTCAAGCGCTCTTGCAAGACGCTTGATGGCGCCGCCCTTTCCCCCTGCATCCCAGCCTTCAAATGCTACAATAAGCGAGCGCTGCGATTCGTATAAATCAAGCTGCAAAGATTTTAATTTTTCCCTGCATTTATCAAGCTGAACTTTATATTCTTCTTTGGTAAGCGATTTTGAAAGGTCTACCTTATCAAGAACATTATATAAAGCTACATGGCGCGGCGGCAGCACAATGCTGCGGCTTTGGGATTTTATTTCTGCCGCTGCCAGTGCGCTTTGCAGTGATTTTACCATGCTTTCTATAATTTGAATGGTTGCAAAGCGTTCGTCATCACCGGCAATTAAATGCCAGGGTGCGTTTTCGGTATCAGTTTCGGCAAACATCTGCTCATAAGCATTAATAAAGTTATCGTAGTCTTCATCGTTATGCTCCTGAACATCGAGTTTTTTCCAGTTTTTGCCATATACTTTATTCAGCTTTTCCATGTTTTCCTTTTGCTGCTTTTTGGAAACATGCACAAAGTATTTCAAAAGCACATAACCGTCATCAGTAAGCTGCTTTTCAAACGCACGGATGTGCGAATAGGAAGTATTGAGCAAATGCCCTACCTGGCTTTTATCCGAAACATTATGTTCATTTTTTAAAAAGTACCAGCTGCGGTGGTATACTACAATATTGCCGTAGCTCGGAAGCTGCTTCCAAAAGGATGTAAAAAACGGCTGCTTGCGCTGTTCGTCAGTCATTTTGGACGCGGAAAATACCCTGAAACCGCGGGAGTCCATTTTCTGCATCATTTCATTGATAATATCTGTGCGCATGGCTCCGCGCCAGCCTTCAACCAGCACTATTACAGGCACTTTTGCCGCGCGGCATTCCCTTTGCAGTTTACCGAGCAAATCGCCGTAATAATCCATTTTTTTATCATACTCTTTTTTATCCAGCTTTTGTTTTAAATCGAGTTTCTCAAGCATATTTACGCCTCTGTTCACTTTGATATTTTAATACGGCTCTTTATAAGGCCTTAATGCACGCGGCTTATCAAGTATTTCTGCCATTATAATACCTTCGCGCAGCCTACGGCGGTTTATTTTGCCGTTAAAAAGCGCAGCTTTTTTCTGCGTGCGCGGCATGGCAAACACGGGTGCAGCAGGCCGTTTTTTTAATGACGGCGGCGTTATAAATGCCGGTTCATTATACACTTTATAAGTTGGCTGCACCTTCGGCTGTTCAAAAACTTTTCCGCGCTGTTTTGCTTCCCGGTCTTCCGGAAACTCTACATACCAGGGCTTTTTACTTTCCACGCCGGCTGCGGGAACATCTTCTTTATATACAGTTTTATCCGTGCTTTCCTTCTGGCTTTGCTGCGTGCCTGTAGCGTCATAAGTTTCGCGGTTTTCCTGGCTGCTGTCCATATCCGGCAGCGGCGGGAAATGCCCCGTTCTGTTACGGCGTTTTTTGCGGTTCGATTTATCAATTACAACGGTAATTACAAAAATCAGCAGCGGCAAAAAGCCCATAAAGTTTTCAAAGTCCATAGTAATCCCTCATTTATTTTTGAACGGGATTTTTATCTACTTCAACATCCTGTTCATTGCCGGCAATCATTTTGCGCATATCAGTATCTGCAATAATGTTGTTCATACGGTAATAATCCATAACGCCAAGGCGTCCTTTTTCCAGTGCTTCCGCAAGGGCGGCAGGTACTTTGGCTTCCGCTTCAACAACCTTGGCCTGCATTTCCTGCGTATAGGCTTTCATTTCCTGTTCTTTGGCCACAGCCATGGCACGGCGTTCTTCGGCACGGGCCTGGGCAATGCGTTTATCGGCTTCCGCCTGGTCGGTCTGCAATGCTGCGCCAATGTTGCGCCCTACGTCAACATCGGCAATATCAATCGAAAGAATTTCAAAAGCAGTACCGGCATCAAGGCCTTTGGCAAGAACGGTACGCGAAATGTAATCCGGATTTTCCAAAACATCAGTATGGCTTGCGGCAGAACCTACATTGGTTACAATGCCTTCGCCTACACGGGCAATGATTGTTGCTTCACCAGCACCGCCTACCAGCCTGTCGATATTGGCGCGCACGGTAACGCGGGCTTTAACTTTCAGTTCAATGCCGTTTTTGGCTACGGCAGAAACAACCGGGGTTTCAATTACTTCCGGGTTAACGCTCATCTGAACCGCTTCAAGCACATTGCGCCCTGCAAGGTCGATAGCGCAGGAACGTTCAAAGGTAAGAGGAATCTGCGCACGGTGCGCTGCAATTAATGCGTCGATAACGCGGTCTACGTCGCCGCCTGCTAAATAATGCGCTTCAAGCTGGTTTACGTTAACATTCATGCCTGCCTTATTGGCCTTAATTAACGGCAGCACAATCTGCGAAGCCGGTACACGGCGCAGGCGCATGCCTATCAAATTAAAAATTCCTACGTTAACTCCGGCGGCAATGGCCGAAATCCATAATCCCAGCGGCACAAAATTAAAGAACAAGGCTATAACGGCGATAATTATAATTACGGATATTAAACCGCCGCTGAATAAAAAACTTAACAAAAAATCTGCCATTTACAACACTCCCCTACTCATATTTTTTAACAAGCAGCTTGCTGCCTTCAATCTTTACAACTTCAATTTCAGAATCTTTGTCTATGTAATCGCCGAAGCTGACAACGTTCACGCGTTCACCGTCAATTAAAGCGGTTCCCGCAGGGCGCAGCGGCGCAATTACTTTACCTTTTTTGCCTAAATAACCGGAATAATCTGCCGCGCCGGTATAACCTTCGCTGTTTTTCTGCTTCTCGCGCAGCACAAAAGGATTCCATCTTGACGATGACGGTATAAACCAGAACAGCAGCGCGCAAATTGCCGCAAGCACCGCAACAGTGCCACCAACAATGCAAAACGCATCCCAGCCGCCGCCAAGCAAGAAAAAGAACCCTGCTATCAGCGATAATAAGCCGATTGCGCCAAGTATGCCTCCGGGCACAACAATTTCAAGCCCTATCAAAACTACCCCGGCCACAAGCAGAACCGTATCAAGCGACATCCAATCACCTCCGCAAAGTATATATTATTATTATAACATACAACAAAAGCATACAGCAAAATTAAGCGTTTAAAATTACAAAAATTATAAATTAAAATTTATTCTTCTTGAAATTACAATTCAGGAAAAGCGTTATTTAATATGGCGCTGCACACCTTTTCCTCCCATGAATACATGCCGCTGTAAGCACCGGCGTTTGCACTTTCCGGCCCTGGCATGCCGTTCATAATATAAATAAACCCGTTTTTATGTTCCCGGTCTATAAACATGCCTGCCAGTAAACCGTAGGCTTCGGCAAAATGCCCGGACATTTCTATATCCCTGTCCGGCAGAAAACGGTCTTTATCAATGTTTTTTATATTCTGAATACCAAGCCCGAAACAGTTCATTAACCCGCCGTAAGTATCTCCGTTTGTTTTAGCTTCGTTTAAAGTCCAGTAAGGCTTAAACATTTCATCAATGCTTTTTTTCGTTAAAATGCGTTTTCCGTTATATTTGCCGTTATCAATAAGCATCTGCATCCACTTTTCCAGCCCGGCAAGGCTTATTCTCAAGCCGCCGTGCGGAAAAAATATTGTGGCATTGGTTCCCGTTATGTATTCATCGTAATTATATATGTTGTACAGATTATTGCCGTATATTTTTAACGTGGAATAATCATCAACCTGCGCAATCCACGGACCGTCAGTGTTCCAAATTCCATATTCCTGCTTCTGATAAATCAGCCCAAAATCATTCAGCGCAGCTTCGTTAAAATCGGTTATGTTAAAAATGGCATCAATTCCCATAGGTTCAAAAATTGCCTGCTTCATATATTTATCAAACCGCGTCTGGGTAACTTTTTCTATAATAGTTCCCAAAATTCCATAATTTAAATTTGTATAGCAGAAAAATTCGCCCGGTGCTTCACCGTAAGGCGCATAATGCGCCCCGCTTTCATAAAATATCCCGTCCGGGCGGAATAACTCCTGTAAGCTGTATTTTGAAGGTATTGTATAAACTTCACCGTCGCGCAGCGAAGAAGTATGGCTTAACAGCATTTTAGAAGTTATCGGCGTATCAGGATAGTTTGGGTTGCGCAGCGTAAAGCCAAGGTAACGGCTTATATCTGCGTCCAAATCAATTTTACCCTGTTCGGCAAGCTGCATGTATGCAGCCGCAACAAAAACTTTGGAAAGAGAAGCAATGCGCAGTTTGGTATCACGCGTAAGCGGCAGGTTATTTTGAGGATTTTCGTTATCAATGTACCTGCTGCCCAAAGTCTTTTCATAAACCAGCCGGCCGTTTTTAATAACCGCCGCACCAACACCGGGAACGCCGTTTTTATTATCGTCAATTAATAATTGCAAATCAGTGTTCAGTCTGGCAAAGTTTTCATTTTCTGCCGCCGCGGCAGATGCCTTTAACTGGCATGACAAACAAATAATGCCGCAAATAATAAAAGCAGTTAAAAATATTATGTTTTTAAAATTTTTCATTCTTATTCCCCTGTCTTAAAATAAAAAGTTAAAAACAATTATAACATTCAACCGCCTGCTTATAATACCTGTTTTGGGGTGCAAATATGGTATTTTTTTGTGAATTTTAAAGAAAACAGCAAACAAACGCAGCGGCAGCCAAAGCCAGAGAAAAATCTTAATGCAGCTTAATTCCTGCGCAATTAAACTATTGACAGCGATTTAAGAAAATATTATAATATCTTTCGTCAACAAAATTCCCCGATAGTTCAGCCGGTAGAACACCTGACTGTTAATCAGGGCGTCGTAGGTTCGAGTCCTACTCGGGGAGCCAGAAAATCAATGTCCCGGACGTTTTCCGTTCGGGATTTTTTTATTTTTATGTATGCTTTCCTTATCTTTTTATAAAAAGCATACAATAAAATACGGAACCAGTTTTCAGGGTATATAAACACACCTTAAAATACTGATTCCGTATGTAAAGTTTAAAAAATATTCAGCTTTTTACTGCCGGCTTATCTTGTCAATTTATAAATAAGCGCGTTGCAGATTGCAGCCGCAACGTTGCTGCCGCCCTTACGCCCTACTGCAACGATATAAGGAATGCCCGTCTGCATAATAATTTCTTTTGATTCCACTACATTAACAAAACCTACCGGCACGCCGATTACCAGTGCCGGTTTTATTTTGCCTTCTTTTACAAGTTCATCAAGGCGTACCAGCGCGGTAGGAGCATTGCCAACGGCAATAATTACCGGGCCTTCAACAGTGCAGGCTTTTTCCATGCAGGCTGCAGCACGTGTGGAGCCTGCATCTTTGGCCCTTGCTGCAACATCGGCATCTGCCATAAAGCAAACGGCTTTGGCACCGAGCTTTGCAAGCCCTGCTTTATTAATGCCGGTACAGGCCATATTAGTGTCGGTAATAATGGTTGCGCCGTTTTTTAAAGCCTCCAGTGCTTTTTCAACTACGCCTTCAGAAAAACGCATATTGCGTGCATAGTCAAAATCAGCAGATGTATGAATAACACGTTTAACAATGCTTATTTTTTCGTGGTCAATTTTTAATTCGCCCAGTTCTTCACCGATAATTTCCATACTGCGTTTTTCTATATCCGCAGGCAGTACATTTTGTAATTTCATATAAACCTCCTGTTATTTTTCAATACCTTCGCGCGCCATAATTCCCTTATCCATCGGATGTTTTACCTTACGCATTTCCGATACATAATCGGCAATTTCAACAAGTTCCGGCGCGGGGTTACGCCCTGTTAACACAACTTCCAGATTTTCCGGCTTATGCCGCAAAAATTCAATGAGTTTCGGCATTTCAAAAACTTTTGCGTTTAGTGCGCCTATTACTTCGTCCAAAATTAAAAGCGAATAGCCGCCGTTTTTTATTTTTGCCAGAACCTGTTCAAACATTTTATTATGCTCGATAAGCAAAGCATGTTTTTCTTCTTCATTCATTTGAAAAGTAAATTTTTTGCTTTCTTTGCCGCGCATTACTTCAATATCCGGCAGTTTGGCAAGCGAATAAAGTTCCCCGCTGTCGCGGCTTTTTAAAAACTGCACCAGCAGAACTTTATTGCCGCGCCCTGCACAGCGTACTGCCAGGCCAACGGCAGCGGTGGTTTTACCCTTGCCGTCGCCGCAGTAAATATGTATTAACCCAAACATTTAAATACCAGCCTCTAAAATTTCATAAACTTTCTTCATGTCGATGTTCTTTCTGATATTGTCGGCAAGAATATCGTACTGCTGTTTTTTATATTCATCAAAATTGATAACTTTAATATCATCGCTGCTCATGCCTTTTTTGGCAAGCAATGCTTCAACAACGGCAGCTGCCACGCCTTCGCTGTCGAAAATGCCGTGTACATAAGTGCCGTAAACATTAAGCTGGCCTTCAATATGCTGGGAACCTTCCGGCATAACGCCGCCTTCTTCGTAAATAGGCTGCATTTGCGTAAGCGCATTATTTTTATCAAATTCGGTTACACCGGAATGAATTTCGTAGCCGTAAAAATCTTTGCCGCTGAGGTTTGCAAAAGCGCCCTGCACGCTGCCGAAACGGCCTTCCACGCGGATAGTGCGTTTCTTTTCGGCAAAAATGGTTTCAACATTCAAAAGACCGATACCGGCGGTATCGCCGCCTTCTTCAACGCCATACGGGTCGCTCAGGTTTTTGCCGAGCATCTGGTAACCGCCGCAAACGCCGAAAATAACAGTCCCTTTATGCGCGTGCTTCAGAATTTCTGCTTCAAAACCGCTCTGGCGCAGCCATTTCAGGTCGCCAATAGTGTTTTTGGTGCCGGGAATGATAATCATATCGGGATTTTTCAAATCCTGCACTTTATCTACATAACGCAGGGAAACACCGGGAATAAGTTCAAACACGTTAAAATCGGTGTAGTTGGACATGCGCGGAATACGCACAACGGCAATATCAACCGCTTTAACTTCGGTATGTTCGGTTAATCGTTCGGAAAGGCTGTCCTCGTCTTCAATATCGACATGCAGCATCGGTACTACGCCTACAACGGGCACGCCTGTTTTTTCTTCTATCATCTTCAAACCCGGGCGCAGAATTTCCACATCGCCGCGGAATTTGTTAATGATAACGCCTTTTACCATTGCGCGTTCATCCGGCTCAAGCAGCATTAACGTTCCGTAAATGGAGGCAAATACGCCGCCGCGGTCGATATCTGCAACCAGAAGCACCGGAGCCTTTGCCATTTTGGCCATGCCCATATTTACAATATCGTCGGTTTTAATGTTAATTTCCGCCGGGCTGCCAGCGCCTTCGATAACAATAATATCATTTTTATCTGCAAGTCCGTTAAAGGCTTTCATAATTTCCGGCTTCAGCGTATGCTTCATTTTAAAATATTCAGCCGCTGTCATTGTGCCGATAGGCTCACCGTTTACAATAACCTGCGAACCGCAGTCACTGGTAGGTTTTAACAAAATCGGGTTCATGGCAACGTCAGGTTCAATACCGGCAGCTTCCGCCTGTACAACCTGTGCCCTGCCCATTTCCGCGCCGGTGCGCGTTATAAAGGAATTAAGGGCCATATTCTGCGATTTAAAAGGCGCCACCTTATAGCCGTCCTGATTGAAAACACGGCACAAGCCCGCAGTCACAAGGCTTTTGCCTGCATTTGACATTGTTCCCTGAACCATTATTGTTTTGGCCACGTTAATCACTCGCTCCCATTAAAAATTTATGTATATCATGGTAACCGCCAATAATAGGCGCATTATTATCACAGTTAACTGCGGCGGCAATTACCGGCACATTACCGGCGCTGTGTTTGCCTGTTACGCAGCTTGTTACATGGTCGCCGCAAATAAGTATTTTAAGCGGCTCTTCAACGCTTTTTAAAACAGGGCCGATAAAGTCTTCATCAATGCGTGTTATAAAATTTGCTTTACCGGTATAATCATACCTGTGCGCCGCTTCGTCGCTGCCGTTAAAATGCGTAACCACAAAATCGTAATCCTTTAAAAATTTTATGGTTTGTCCTGCCTTGGCGCAAACGTCAGTATCAATATCAGCCGTTGCCGTTGGCAAATCAGACACCGGCATTTTCAGCGCGCGGGCAATTCCGCGTACAATTTCGGCCTTGCATACGGCTGCGCCTTTAATGCCATGCAAATCATAAAATGCAGGCAGCAGCTTTCTTTCCGAAGGCCCCCAAGGATAAATCCTGTAACTGATGCCGTTTCTGGCAAAAGGTTTAAGTTTTTCGGTGGTTTCATCTATAAATGTTTTTAAAAGCAATGACCTTGCTTTCAAATCACTTAAAAGCATGTCAATATTAAGCCCCATACTCTCGTGCGGAGGAGCAATATGGCAGTCATGCAGAATCTGCCTGTCGTTATCCAGAATCAATAAATTGCGGTACTCGGAAAGATGCAAAAACTCAATTCCCTGCCACAGCTTATTGCATACGGCGGCAGCTTCAGCCTTTTCTTTTGCTGTAAGCCCAATTGCGTTAAAGGAAACCAGCCTTCCGGCTTCGTCAACTGATGCCAGATTGCAGCGCAGCACCATTTCATATTCACTGATGTCGCGCCCGTTTGCCAAAAGCTCGAGATAGGCACGGTTAAGCGGAAAGTCCTTCTGCTCAACGCCCAGCAACCGTAAAATACAGCCCAGGCTTTCCGCCGGAAAATCATTGCCGCAAATGCTTATTTCCGAATATGAACCTTTTTTCAGCAGTTTGTCAATATTAGGATGCCGGGCATATTCAAACGGCGTCCTGCCCCCAAAAGCATCTATCGGGTCATCTCCCAACCCGTCAATTATCACCATTAATGAGCGCATTATTTTGTACTTCCTTTAATGCTTTGATAAATCTTATATTAACGGCATGCCTTTTAACGGCAATGCGGTAATAATTTCCGTTTAAGTTATGGTAATTGGCGCAGCTGCGGATTAAAAAGCCCTTCTTTAAAAGCTGTTCTTTCAAATCCTGCGGCTGTTCCAGTTTGAAAAATATATAATTAGCCTCAGAGCCATAGGTTTTAGCGCCGAGCCTGTTCAGCGCGGCTGTAAGATAACGGCGTTCTTTTGCTATAAGTTTTTTTGCCTTTTCAACATATGCAGATTCATCCAAAGCAGCGCAGCCAGCTTCCTGCGCCGGTACGGAAACATTCCAGTCCTGACCGCATTCATGCAGGCGCAAAAGCAAATCCGTATCTGCCGTAAGGCAGTAGCCAAGGCGCAAACCAGGCATGGCATAGGTTTTGGTAAAGGCCTTTAATATAATAAGATTATTATTGCTTTGCAGCTTTTCAATCATGCTGTAAGCATTTTCGTCAGCCACAAAGTCCATAAAACATTCGTCAATTAAAATTTTTATATTAAGTTTTTGGCATTTGGCAATTATCTCTGTCAAAAGTTCTTTACCAATAAGTTTTCCGGTAGGATTATTGGGGTTGCAGATAACCACAAAATCAATATACGGCGTTAACTGCCTCAAAATATCGCTTTGAGGTTCAAAATTATTTTCTTCCTGCAACAAGTAATAATCTATCCCGCAGCCAACACTGCGCAGAGCCTTTTCATAATCGGCAAAGGTAGGAGCCAGAAGCAGCGCTTTTTTCGGCCTTAAGGCCAGCGCTAGTTTAAACAGTACATCTGCTGCACCGTTGCTGAAAAAAATGTATTCCCCGGGCACGGCTAAAAATCCGGCCAGTTTTTCCGTTAAGCGGCGGCAGAACGGGTCCGGATAATCCGCACATCCTTCAATGGATTTTACAATTGCTTTTTTTACAGACTGCGGCAACCCAAGCGGATTGATGTTTGCAGAATAATCAGCAAGGTTCTTTTTGCCGCTGGCGGTATATATATCGCCGCCATGCACATAGGTATACATCATTTACTCTCCAATTATAAAAATCTTAATTAAATACACCAAAGAAAAAGTTAAAATGCTTAAAATACAGGTCATGTACATTAAGCCATTCATTTTTACAATATCTTCGGCATCCGTTTTTTTCACTTCGTCGCCAATGGTATCTTTAGGCACCCATTTGCCAAAATAAAAATGCCCGCCGCCAAGTTTAATGCCAAGCGCACCGGCTGCCGCCGATTCCGTCATGGCCGAATTAGGACTTAAATGATGGCGCCTGTCGCGCTTGAAAATACGCCACGAACCGGAAGCATCCATATTCAGAAAATACGCTGCCGCTACCATTAACAAACCGGAAATGCGCGCCGGTATAAAGTTGGCAACGTCATCCAGCTTTGCTGCACAGCGCCCGAAATACAAATATTTATCGTTTTTATAGCCAACCATGGAATCCATGGTGTTAATTGCTTTATACAAAAATGCCAGCGGCGCCCCGCCGATAAACATGAAAAACAGCGGTGCAATAACGCCGTCAGAGGTATTTTCCGCAACTGTTTCCACGGCAGCCTTTGCAACTTCTTCGTCAGTAAGTTCTGCCGTATCGCGTCCTACAATCCACGAAAGTTTTTTGCGCGCTTCCTGCAAATCGCCGCTTTTCAGTGCATCATACACCTGCAAGCTTGCTTCTTTAAGGGAACGCATTGCAAAAATCTGATAAAACATAAATGTTTCAACGGCAAACGCCAGTACCGGGCTGTACATTTCTGCCAGCGTTAAAATAAAATACGGCACGGCAAAAGATACCGTTAAAACAATAACCACCAGCACAAAACCGCCCATCAGCAAACCTTCCGGCTTTTCTCCGCAAAAGCGGCGCACAGCCTTTTCGGTTATGCTTATCAGTTTGCCTATAAAGCAAATAGGATGCGGCAGCCAGCGCGGGTCGCCAAAAATAAAATCTAAAACAAACCCCAAAATTATTGCTGTTAAAAGAACCATACTACAAACCCTTCATCATCAACCAATCATTATTTATCCCTGTAAGCGCGGCAGGCTTTTACAAAATTTGCAGCAAACTCTGTATTGCCCCACAAATGAATGTGCGGATAGCCTGCATAAAGGTTCGGCGTTGTGTAAACCGCTTCCCATGCTTTTGTTCCGGAAGCTTTGGCAACGGCAAAAGTATCGCCGTTATTGGTGCTGTCGGAATAATGAAACTCATGCCCGTTAATTTGCCCGCCTTTTTTGCACAGCAGATTATCGCGCTTGGCCGTTAAAACAACATAGCCAAAACGGTTCAGCTTCTGCGTCATATAAGTTTCGCCGTCTACAACGCCTGCCCAGTCATAAACCTGCCCATTTTTATCGCGGAAAGCCTTCATCAGATACATAAAGCCGCCGCATTCAGCAATGCACGGAAGCCCGGAATCTACCGCATTTTTTATGCTTGCGCGCATGGATAAATTATCCTGCAGTACTTTGGCATACAGTTCCGGATAGCCGCCGCCAAGATACAAGCCGTTACATTCCGGCAGCTGTTTATCTTCCAGCAGGCTGAAATATACAAGCTCTGCGCCGAGGCTTTCCAAAAGTTCCAGCGCGTCCTGATAATAAAAACAAAAGGCCTTGTCGTAGGCAACGGCAATTTTTACACCGGCAATTTTTTCCTGCTGCAAATCAGTATAAGTTAATGCCGGAGCCGCTGCCGCAATTTCAAGCAGCCTGTCAAAATCAATGCTTTTTTCTGCCTGGGCAGCAAGCGTATTGATAATTTCCTGCAAACCGGTAATTTCACCTGCCGTTACAAGCCCTAAATGGCGGCTTTCAAAATTGCAGTTTTCCATATGCGGCATATAGCCGAGCAAAGGTATGCCGGTTTCTTTTTCAATGGCTTCTTTATAAAAAAGATAACTCATTGCGGTTACATTATTTAAAACCGCACCGGCAACATTTACATCTTTACGGAAGTTTTTAAAGCCTTCAATCATGGCGGCAATGGAAAGAGCAGCCCCTTTGGCGTTTACAACCAAAATTACAGGCGTTTTGGTAAGGCGCGCCAAATCGTAGGCACTGCCTTTAAGCGTAGTGCCCATGCCATCAAAAAAGCCCATAGCACCTTCCAAAACCGCAATATCGCAATCTTTGCCGTTTTTGGCAAGCAGATATTTGGCAGTTTCTTCCGGAAGCATGAATAAATCCATATTGCGTGATTTTGTGCCGATAACGCGGGAATGAAACATCGGGTCGATATAATCCGGGCCGGATTTAAACGCCGCCGTTTTCAGCCCTTTGTTCATTAACGCTTTCAGCACGGCACAAGTTAAAGTTGTTTTGCCGCTGCCGCTGGCAGGTGCAGCCAGCATAAAACGCGGCAGCTTCAGTTCAGCCATTTTACTCACCCTTTTTCAATGCCGTCATTATATAAACAGGGTTCTGGGACATCATCAAATTATAAGCGCCAAGTTTTTTGGCACGCGCCGCAAAAACATTCACAATATCAAGCGCGTAAGCTTCGTGCTGCTTGTAATATTCCGCTGCTTCTATCAAAGTTTCAACGGTAATGGCATTAATAACCACACGGCAGTTTTCGTTTTTGGCGTAAATTGTATCTAACATTTTGCACAAATTACCGCCGCTGCCGCCGATAAACACGCAGTCCGGCACCGTCATTTCTTCCAGCTTTTCCGAAGCCTCGCCCTCTACTACGGTAAGGTTTTCCACGCCGAACAGCTCTTTATTTTTTTCAATAAGCTGCACCGCTTCCGGATTACGTTCAAACGCATAAACCATGCCGCGTCCGGCCTGCAAAGCAAGCTCAATGGAGCAGGAACCTGTACCGGCGCCAATATCATAAATAACGTCGGTTTCCTGCGGCATTAATTTGGAAATAGAAACCGCACGGATTTCCTGCTTCGTCATAGGCACTTTGCTGCGCATGAACAAATCGTCGTTCAAACCGTGAACATTATGTGCCAGAGTTTTGGCGTCTTTATTAATAATCATCATTACAGAAAGCGAAGAAAACTGTTTCTGTGCAGCTTCTTCCGCCTTCATGGAACTGATATTTTCGTTATCATAAGAAAGGTTTTCACCGACATAAACCTGCACGCCGCCAAGCCCAAAACGGCACAGTTTGGCGCACAGAGCCTGCGGCGAATTTTCTCCGCCGGTAAGGGCAAATACTTTTTCATTATGGGCAACGGCTTCAATAAAATTCTGCCTGCGGCCGTGCATGCTGATAATTTTTGCGTCATCCCAGGACATTTGCAGCTGCTGCGCAAAATAAACAAGGCTGCTGATACCGCAAAAACGCACACATTCACAATCAGGCAGCTTGCCGCTGATAGTTTTGGCAAGGCTGAAAAAGCCTACGTCGCCGCTTACAAGTATGCTGACAATATCTTTTTCAGGATTGGCATTTGCGCAAATATTGCATATTTCTGCCGTCTTAATGGTGTCATAAAAACGCTTTTCAGACGCAAAATTTGCAAGCATACGCTTGTCGCCAATCAAAATCGTACTTTGGTTTATTGCTTCAAGGGCTGCGCCGGTTAACAGTTTGGGGTTGCCCGGCCCAATGCCTACAATATTAACCCTTAACATTTCTTCACCTTCATTCTGCGGTCTGGTAACGCTTTTTCATCAGCGCCGCTATATCTGCATAACCGCTGCCGTGTTCGTTTTCGCTTCTGGCAATTATAACAAGTTCCGCTCCGGCTTTATGTGCTGCGGATATTTTTTCTTCAAAACCGCCGGCTTTGCCGGAATCCTTTGTTACAAGGTATTTAGCATTAAAATGCTTAATCATGGCTATGTTTAAATCTTCTTCAAACGGGCCCTGCATGCAGACCACGTTAGCAGGCTTATAGCCAAGCTCCACAGCTTTGGCCAGGGAATCCTGCATCGGCAGAATCCTCAGCGCAATACGCTCACTGTAATCCGGCACAGCCGTAAAATCAGGTAGATTTTTACTGCCGGTTGTTAAAAATATTTTGCCTTCGGTATGGCTTAACAATTCGGCTGCTTCTGCGGCGTCGTGCACAACTATGGCACTGCCGTAGCCTGCTTCCGCCGGGCGTACAAGCCGCAGATATTCTGTATTGTTTAAAGCGCAGGCTTCTTTTACGGTTTGCGTAACCACCGTAGCATACGGATGTGTAGCGTCAATTACACAGTCCGGCTTGTGTTCCGCCAAAAAGCTGCACATAGCCGTTAAATCCATACGCTCCGGCAGAACTTTAACATTATTGTGTTCTTCAATAAGACCGGCTCCGTACAAGGTCGCCACCGAAACATAAATTTCAATATCAAGCGCGGCAAGCTCTTTTACAAGCCCGCGCCCTTCGCTTGTACCGCCGATAATCCAAATGCGTCTGTTCACAGCTTATAGCCTCTGGGGGTAACCAGTTTGCCGTTAATAACTTCGGTTTGCGAGTTGCCGATAATTACAGTGGAGAACATATCTACCTGTTTATCGCGCAGTTCCTGCAAAGTAGTAATTTCATAAGTTTCGCCGTCGCGGCCAATATTGCGCACAATGCCTGCCGGTACATCCGGGCGTTGGTTTTTCAGCATAATGTCGCAGGCTTTCTGCAAATAATCGTGACGCTTAAAGCTGGAAGGATTGTACAGGCAAATACAAAAATCAGCCTGAGATGCGCAGTCAAGGCGTTTTTCAATTTTTTCCCACGGAGTAAGCAAATCGCTTAAAGAAATAAGACAGAAATCGCTGATGAGCGGAGCACCGAGCACTGCCGCACCGGAGCAGGCTGCGGTAATGCCGGGAACTACTTCAATATCCAGTTCCGGATGATCTGCCGCTACCTGGTACATAATGCCTGCCATGCCGTAAACGCCTGCGTCGCCGCTGGAAATCATGGCTACGGTTTTGCCTTTCAGAGCTTCTTCAACAGCAAGACGGCAGCGGTCAACTTCTTTGCGCATACCAGTTGTTAAAAATTCCTTGCCGGGAAAATCGTTTTTAATCAAATCTATATAAACATGGTAACCCGCAATAACATCACATTTTTCAAGCGTGTTTTTAGCGCGTGCGGTCATTTGTTCCACACCGCCGGGGCCTAAACCTACTACATAAACTTTCTGCATTTTACACCATCCTAAATTTATTTTAAAAATCTATAATCAGCGGTTCTTCCGCAACCGCCAAAGTAACACCATCATGGGCCGTTTTGCGCAATTTAAGGCAGCCGCCACTTGCAAGCACTGCCGAACGCTCACAAACATTATCAACGCCTGCGATGCTTTTTACAAAAGCGCTCGGCGTAAAATTGCCCTTTGCCTGCTGCAGTTCTGCGGCAGTATAAAATTTTACCGGCACATTATGCTTTGCCGCAAAAGCAAGCAGCCCGGCTTCATCTTTTTTTAAATCTACCGAAGCTATGCTTTTTACGCAGCGCATGTCAAACCCCTGCTTTTCCATTTCAGCAAGCACAAAATTTTCTATTTTTTCCAAAGGCGTATTTCTGCGGCAGCCAATGCCCAAATGTAAAATTTTAGGCATTAAAACAACTGTTGTGCCAAACGGCTTCTTGTTTTTGCAGGTTGTTACAGCCATGCCGGTTTCTCCGCTTCCGGCAAGTTCCACGCCGGAAGGCAGAGCACCTTTAATTGCGTAATCGCTGCATAGCCCTGCCGTTTTGCCCGCAACAAGCGCCGCTGCAAAATCTTTGGCAGCCTGCATGCTTTCAATAACCATGCCGCGCCTTGCCGCCCATTCGTCAACCGCAAACAGGTTATTAACATCGGTTGCTGTTGTTACAACGGGCACGGCTTTAATTGCGGCGGCAATCTGCCTTGCAAGCTCGTTGGCACCGCCAATATGGCCCGAAAGAAGCGATATTACAAAGTTTGCGCATTCATCAATAACAAGCACTGCCGGGTCGGTAGTTTTGCTTTTAACATGCGGCGCAATGGCGCGCACCGCAATGCCGCTGGCACCAATAAATATCAGCGCGTCAGCCTTACTAAAATACTCCGCGCAAACAGCCTTGTAATCATCAACAGCAGTTAAACCTTCGCATACACCGGCAAACTTCGGCATAGTGCAGCATTTTGCCTCGCAGCCAATGCCTGCCAAAAACCTGCCTATGGCGGCGTTAAGCAGCCCGCCGCGTTTGCTGAAGGAAAAAATAACTGCCAGCATTATTTAACCTCAGGTTTAATATCCAGTTTGCTGGGGTCTGCCTCGCGGTAGCCGTGCGCAAAGGTCGGGTTATACAGTTCGCTTCTGTCGTATTCGCTGCCAAGGAAATAGCCGACAGTAATGAGCGCGGTTTTGGTAATATTGTATTTTGCCGCGGTTTCGGCAATAGTGCCTACCGTGCAGCGGCAAACTTTTTCGTCCGGCCAGGAAGCCTTATAAACAATGGCTGCCGGGGTATCTTCTTTATAACCGCCTGCAATGAGTTCTTTCTGGAGTTTTTCCAGCATGCTGGAGCTTAAAAAGATTACCATTGTTGCATTGTGCGCAGCATAATCGGCAATTTTTTGTTTTGAAGGAACAGGAGTGCGCCCTTCCATACGGGTAATAATAACCGACTGGCTTACATTCGGCAGAGTGTATTCTGCTTTTAAAGCGGCTGCAGCAGCGCAGAAGGAACTTACGCCGGGCACAATTTCATAATCGAGCCCATAGCTGCGCAGAAGGTCAATCTGTTCGCGGTGAGCGCCGTAAATGCTGGGGTCGCCGGTATGCAGGCGTACAACCAGCTTGCCGCTCTGTGCTGCCGGTACCATGGCTGCAATAACTTCTTCCAAAGTCATTTTTGCGCTGTCCATAATTACGCAGTCAGGTTTCGCATATTTTAAAAGTTCTGGGTTAACTAAGGAACCGGCATAAATAATAAGGTCAGCTTTTTCCAAAAGTTCTTTGCCTTTCACCGTAATTAAATCCACAGCACCCGGGCCTGCGCCAATAAAATAAATCATTTGTCAAACTCCTTTTCCTTAACTAAAATTATCGAAAAATAACTGCTTTTTTCGTCAATCTCATTCAAATCACGGTAAACTTTTTCGCCTGGCAGGCCGCAGCGTTCTACCATTGCGGCATGGCTCAAAAGCCCGCGCTCTTTAAGTTCGTCGCGTACACTGGCAATCTGGCTGGCCGATTTCATCAGCACCTTGTTGCCGGGCGCATCTAAAAATTTACTCGATTCTTTATAACTGCCGGGCAGGATGATTAAAGGCTCTGCCTTTTCACACAGAGATACGTTAAGCTTTGCGGCAACGGCACAGAAGCTGGTTACACCGGCAACGAGTTCCGCATCATAGCCTGCTTTAAGCACCAGCTTATGCACATAAATGCAGGTTGCGTAAACCGTAGGGCAGCCAAGCGTGATGAACACCACGTTTTTGCCTTCGTCCAAAAGTTTGGTAATGGTATCGGCGCCTTCCTGGTGTGCCTTTGCCAAAGCGTCTTTATCCTTCGTCATCGGCATGTAAATAACAACCTGTTCCTTTTCGTCGATATTTACAATCTGATTAACGATATTTTTTGCAGTCATAATATCGCCGTCGCCTTTTGGAAGCGCTACAACATCGCATTCCTTCAAAAGGCGCACCGCCTTCAGCGTCATCAGTTCCGGGTCGCCGGGGCCAATGCCTACGCTGTATAATTTACCTCGCATTATCTTCATCCTTCCTTTTCATCTGATGCAGTTTTATAAGTTCATCAGCATGGGCTGTTTTGCCCAAAATGCCATATACGTTGGAGAACATCAGCGCGCCGGTTTTTAATTTCCCGTGCACGCGGTGCTGCATATAATAATCTATCTTTTCCGTAACGGCAGGCATAACTTTGTCAAACAGGTTTTCTGCCTTTAAAATTTTAATAACTTCGTCAGTAGTCAGCGCTTCGTAAATCTTACGCCCTGTTTCAAGGTCAGCGCCGTTAAACAGCGCCTGCAAAGCAAACAGTTCGGTGCGGCAGTCCGCATACTTGCTGTGCGTATTCATTACGCCCTGCGCCAGTTTTACCAGCTTGCCGCTGTGCCCTATTAGAAGCAGGCTTTCAAAGCCTTTATACACAGCGTAGTCCAAAAGCTCGCCTACAAAGTTGCTGCATGTAACGGCGTTGTCAATATCCACCTGCAAATTATCGCGAGTAAAATCTTCGCCGTAGTTGCCAAAAAATACCAATAAATCTTTATTGCCCTTTTCAGCCTGTACATTTATTTCGGTGTACATGGTTTCAATCAGCGCCGTGTCACTCATAGGCTCAACTATGCCGCTGGTGCCCAAAATGCTGATGCCGCCTTCAATGCCAAGGCGCGGGTTAAAAGTTTTCGGCGCTATCTGTACACCTGCCGGGGCAGATATTGTAACCTTCAAGCTGCCGCTGTAACTAAACTGTTCTGCTGCATCACGCAGGCTTTTTAAAATCATTTTGCGCGGCACCGGGTTAATGGCAGGTCCGCCCACGCTGCACGCAAGGCCCGGCTTTGTTACCCTGCCGACGCCTTCGCCGCCTTCAATAATATCTTCCGGCGCGTCATTTTTTTCTACTTTGGCATAAATTAAAATGCCGTTGGTGTCATCAGGGTCATCACCGCTGTCTTTTTGTATGGCGCAGCAAGCATAATCCGGCGTCATTTCAACCTCGTGCGTTTCAAGGTGCAGCCGCACGCCTTTGGGCGTATCTATATCGGCAAAATCAATGCGGCGCCCCGAAAGCAGCATCATAGCCGCGGCTTTGGCAGCAGCGGCGGCGCAGCTTCCGGTTGTGTAACCGCAGCGCATTTGTTTGCCCTGCGAAAATGTGTATTCTTCCATAAAAATCCTTTCCAAATCCGGCACTATACGCCGGAACAGCTGCCTTTAATAATAAAAAAGGCTCCTGCCCTACGGCAGAAGTCACAAATACCAACAACACCGCTTGCGCAGTGTTTCTTTTGCTCTCTCCATCGCCCGTAGATACAGCCATTATCAGCCATGCTTCCGGCTAAAACCGGCGGCGGGACCGCTGCGGGCTTGCACCGCAGTACACAGGCCGATTTATTCACTTACCGTATCATTATAACATAGAATTTTTAAAAGTCCAATAAAAATCGTTCCCGGCAAGTTAAATATTGCCCGCTTTGCCTGCCCCTGCTATAATAAAACAGATACAGGAGGACGATATTTATGAATATGCAGGAAATGATAGCACGCATTAACTTTCTGGCAGCAAAAAAACGTACCGAAGGGCTTACGGAAAGCGAACTTCTTGAACAGAAAGAACTTTATGAAGCATATCTTGGCAATATCCGCGCGCAGGTAAAACAAAAGCTCGACAGCCTGCTTGCCGCCGGCCAGGAAAACACGGTGCAGCACTGATGTTTACTTTAGGCCCCGGAACCGTTTATTATGAAGACGATTTCATGCTTGTTATTAATAAACCGGCAGGCATGCTTGTGCACCCCACCGTTAAAGAGGACGGCAGCACTTTATATAATTTTGTAAAGCAGTATTACGAAGCCCATAATATTGAAAGCGGCCTGCACCCAGTTTCAAGGCTCGACCGCAATACTTCTGGGCTTGTTGTTTTTGCCAAGCAGCCGCGCATCCAGTTTTTGCTTTCGCAGCAGCAAATGGTAAAAAAATACCTTGGCATTACGGCAAAACTTCCGCCTGCCGCAGAAGGCATTATTGAAGCGCCCATTGCCCGCAAGGAAGGCAGCATAATTGAGCGCTGCATCAGCGAAAGCGGCAAATATGCCCGCACCGATTACCGCGTGCTTTTTACAAATAAAAATATGGCGCTTGCGGAACTTACGCTGCACACGGGGCGCACCCACCAGATACGCGTACACCTTGCGCATATTGGCTGCCCGCTTTATAATGACAACCTTTACGGAACGCCCGGACCGCAGAGCCGCCATGCGCTGCACGCCAGTTATTTAAAATTTACCCACCCCGTAACCGGCAGGGTTTTGGAAATTTCCTGCGGGCTTCCGGAAGATTTGCGTAAAATTATATACTAATTATCAATATAGTATGCTATAATTAACTTATAAAATTCTTGAAAAGGAGTTGTAGCAAATGCCATTAGTAACATCTACAGAAATGTTTAAAAAAGCCTATGAAGGACATTACGCTGTTGGCGCGTTCAATGTCAATAATATGGAAATTATACAGGGAATTGTTTCTGCCGCCAAGGAAGAAAATTCCCCTTTAATTTTGCAGGTTTCCGCGGGCGCACGCAAATACGCCAGCCACATTTATTTAATGAAACTGGTAGAAGCAGCCGTTGAAGACACCGGCTTGCCCATCTGCCTGCACCTTGACCACGGCGAAGATTTTGAAATCTGCAAAGCCTGCGTTGACGGCGGCTTTACCTCCGTTATGATTGACGGCAGTAAGCATCCGTTTGAAGAAAACATTGAGCTTACCAAACGTGTTGTTGACTACGCCCACAACAAAGGCGTTGTTGTTGAAGCAGAGCTCGGCCGCCTTGCCGGTGTTGAAGACGCAGTTAAAGTAAACACCAAAGACGCTACCTATACCGACCCTGACCAGGCAGTTGAATTTGTAGAACGTACCGGCGTTGACTCTCTGGCTATCGCTATCGGCACCAGCCACGGCGCTTACAAATTTAAAGGCAAACCGGAACTTGACTTTGCCCGCCTTGAAAAAATTACCAACATGCTGCCGGGCTTCCCGCTGGTACTGCACGGCGCATCCACCGTTATTCCGCAGTTTGTTGAAGAATGCAACAAATACGGCGGCAAACTTGACGGAGCACAGGGCGTACCGGAAGACATGCTCTTAAAAGCAGGCAAATTCGGCGTTTGCAAAATTAACATTGATACCGACCTGCGCCTTGCAATGACTGCTTCCATCCGCAAATATATGCACGAACATCCTGCTGATTTTGACCCGCGCCAATACTTAAAACCTGCACGTGAAGCCATTAAACAAATGGTAGTTCACAAAATGCGCGACGTACTGAACAGCAGCGGCAGACTGTAATAATCACAATTTTAAACCTGAATTAAACTTAAAAGCACTTGTATATTAGGTTTACCCTAATGCAAGTGCTTTTGTTCTGCCTGTTTATTTAATATTTCAGCAACGGGCAATTTTTAAATATCAAATCACTATGCCAAAACTGATTTTTCGCTCCGTTTTCCGCACAAAGATTTTAAACGGTTTAATCATAACACATAAAAATGCGTACATATTATAATAAAATAAGTTTTAATCTGTATTTCAACTTTTAACGTTACTATAAAAACATCTGATAAGGAGTGTGATTGAAAATGATTTACCGCCTCAGAAGATGGAGCGCCGCCATGCTGCTGGGAATGCTTTTAAGCCTGCTAAGTATCTTGCAATGCTTTGCGGCAGGCACCGTCAGCCAGTTTAACTTGCATATAGGGCAAACGCCGGATGCTGTTTACCTCACCTATTCCGCGCCGGACGCAGCACAGGGAACGTTTTCCGTAACAGGTCCAAATGGAACTGCTGATTATACCGCCAATCCCGTCTGGTCGGATTCGGCAGGAAAATACCTTTATTCTGCCAAAGTGGATGGGCTAGCCCCAGATACTAACTATACCTATAACATTGCAGGCACTTATTCCGGCACGTTTAAAACACCGGCAGAAACAGGTGCTTTTACCTTCGCCTTTCTAACCGATACACAGATTGGTTTTGCAGCTGGCGCCAAAGCTACTGGAGCCATGTTCTCTCTACTGAACAGCCGTGACGATTTGGCTTTTGCCTATATTGCCGGTGATATGACAGACTCCTCCCGTAATGAACGGCAATGGGAAATGCTTTTTGAAAACGGTGGTGTAAATGCCAATGCCGGGCAAACCTTTTTCGGCAGCCACCTTATTGCTGCCGCACAGGGCAACCACGACAACAGCAGTTTCAGCGGCCACATTACTGCCCCCTGCGCCAACAGCGGTGTAGGCCCTGTTGTTTATGCTTTTGATTACAGCAACGTAAAATTTGTAGTTCTTAACATGAACAACCCTGGTACATGGGCAGCACAGGCAGATTTTCTGCGCCAGCAGGCAGCCGATGCCAAAAATAACGGCAAGTGGCTTGTTGCCAGTTTTCACCAATCGCTCTATTCCGGCGCTGCACATATCGTGGATTCCGGCATTATATCCGCACGTAAATTCTGGTCACCACTGTTTGCAGAACTTGGCGTGAATTTGGTTTTGCAGGGGCACGACCATGTATATGCCAGAGGCTTTGTAACCTGCACTGGCAGCAATGCAAACCTGACTGCGGAAAATAATACCTATCACGTTGTTTCCGGTATTCCTCTCTACATTACCGGCGGGCATTCCGGCGCGGTTAAATGGTATGCGGCACGCAATTACCAGATTTCTGCCGGTGACCCACTGACACCCAATTACAGCTTTCTGGATGTAAATTCCGCAGCGCCTGCCCAAAATCCGTGGGGCACGGATACCAGCAAAACACATGAGCAATCATATATTTTAATTAATGTTGACGGTGATACCATGACTATTTCCACCTATATGTTCCGTTACGACGGAATCTCCGATAAAATGGCAACTCCTCCCTATCTGTATGACAGTTTAACCATAAGCAGATAAGATACAATCTTATAAATTTTAATGCAAAAGGTGCTTGTATTCAGAGCAACATCTGAGGCAGGCGCTTTTTTATATAAAAATAAGGCTCCGCAAACCACGGAACCTTTGTGAATTTATTTATTGAACTTTATGTACTGCTTCCGCCATCTCTTTTACGTAATCGCTAACAGGCTGTACGCAGTCCATACCGTATTTGCCAACTATTTTTACAACTGCGCTGCCAACAATGGCTCCATCACTTACTGCCGCCATTTCTTCGGCCTGTTCAGGCGTTGCTATGCCAAAACCAACTGCTGCCGGTACATCCGTTGCCTGGCGTATTTTTTCCGTCATTGCGGCAATGTCGGTTATAATGTCGCTGCGCACGCCTGTAACACCAAGCGAAGAAACAATATACACATACCCTTCCGCATCTTTGGCAATCATTTTAATGCGCTCGTCGGAAGTCGGCGCTACCAGCGGAATTAAATCCACGCCGTACTTACGGCAAAGCTCTGCCAGCGGCGCTTTTTCTTCATAAGGCACGTCCGGCACGATAATTCCGTCCAGTCCAACGCTTTGGCAGTTTGCCAGAAATTTTTCCGTGCCATAGGTAAAAATGGGGTTGATATAAGTTAAAAATACCAGCGGCACATCCGTTTTTGTGCGTACGTTTTTTAACATGGCAAATATTTTATCTGTTGTGGTGCCTGCGCTTAAAGCGCGGATGTTGGCTGCCTGAATTACTTCGCCCTCCGCCACCGGGTCGGAGAAAGGTATGCCCAGTTCAACAATATCCGCACCGGCGTTTGCCATGGCAACGATAAGCTGCTCTGTAACATCAAGGTTTGGGTCGCCTGCCGTTATAAAAGGTATGAAACATTTACGCTGTTTTTTAAAAGCTGCTGCTATTTTACTCATGCAAATCCACCCCCATGTATCTTGCAATGGCTGCTACGTCTTTATCGCCGCGGCCGGAAACATTTACTACGATAATTTTATCTTTCGGCAAAGCAGGCGCCAGCTTTTGTGCATAGGCAATAGCATGAGCGCTTTCGATAGCAGGAATAATGCCTTCCGTTCTGGAAAGATAGCTGAACGCCGCTACCGCTTCGTCGTCAGTTGCCGATACATACTGCGCACGCCCGCTATCATAAAGAGCCGCGTGTTCAGGTCCTATGCCGGGGTAATCAAGCCCTGCCGAAATGCTGTATACCGGTGCAATCTGGCCGTATTCATCCTGCAAAAAATAAGATTTCATACCGTGGAAAATGCCGAGGCTACCGCGGGCAATGGTTGCCGCCGTCTGCGCCGTATTAACGCCGCGTCCTGCTGCTTCCACGCCGATAAGCTGTACTTCCTTGTCGGGAATGAAATCATAAAACAGGCCCATGGCGTTAGAGCCGCCGCCTACGCACGCCATTACAACATCCGGCAGGCGGCCTTCTTTTTCAAGCATCTGTGCTTTAACTTCCTTGCCGATAACGCTCTGAAAATCACGTACCATTTCCGGATACGGGTGCGGACCCATAACGGAACCGAGCACATAATAGGTATCGTTTACATTGGCTGTCCACTGGCGCAGAGCTTCGTTAACGGCATCTTTAAGGGTTTTGGTGCCGCTTTCCACCGCTACTACCTTTGCCCCCAAAAGTTCCATGCGGAATACGTTCAAGGCCTGGCGTTCGGTATCTTCGCGCCCCATATAAACCGTACATTCCATATCCATCAGCGCAGCCGCTGTTGCCGTTGCCACGCCGTGCTGGCCTGCGCCTGTTTCAGCAAGCACACGCTTTTTGCCCATTTTCTTGGCCAGCAGCACCTGCCCCAGCACGTTATTTATTTTGTGCGAGCCGGTATGGTTCAGGTCTTCGCGTTTTAAATAAATTTTAGCACCGCCAAGGTCTTTGGTCATCTTTTCGGCATAGTACAAAAGCGATGGGCGGTTGGCATATTCGTGAAAAAGTTCCTGCAATTCTTTGTTAAACTGCGGGTCATTTTTATAATATTCGTAAGCCTTTTCAAGCTCTATAACCGCGTGCATCAATGTTTCCGGTATATACTGCCCGCCGTGTATTCCGTATCTTCCTTTAGTCATCATGTTCATCCTTTCACCTGTTTTATAAAATTCTTAATTTTTGTTTCATCCTTACTGCCGCCGTTTTCCACTCCGCCGCTTACGTCAACGGCGTAAGGCTTTAAGCCTTTTAATGCGCTGCGCACATTTCCGGCATTCAGCCCGCCGGCTAAAAAGTAAGGTTTATTTATTTTAACGCCCTTTAAAAGCTGCGTGTCAAACTGCCTGCCTGTTCCACCGTATGACGCTGTACTGTAAGTATCAAACAAAAAATACTCGCAGTTGTAAAACGCGGCTTTTTTTATGTCTGATTCTTCCCTTACGCGCACGGCTTTAATAATTGGCAGTGTGCATATTTTGCGCAGTTCCGCAATATAGGCGTTGGTTTCATCTCCGTGCAGCTGCACCATATTTATTATGCCAAGTTCGGCAGCCGCGGCAATTTCCTCCGGCGGAGCATTTACAAAAACCCCGATGCTCTTTATTTTTTTATTCAACTTTACTTTCAGGCTGCGTGCCGTTATTAAACTTACATACCGTTTGCTTAACGGATAAAACACAAAGCCGATAAAATCAGGCTTTTGCCTGTTTACAAATTCCACGTCCTGCAAAGTTTTTATGCCGCAGATTTTTACCTTTACCATCACTCAACACCTGCCAGTTGTTTCAGCGCACCTGCTGCATCACCGCTGCGCATTAACGTTTCACCTATTAATACGGCGTCTGCACCTGCATTTTGCAGCTTTATAATATCATCGCGCGTTTTTATGCCGCTTTCCGCCACAAAAGTTATGCCCGGCGGCACCAGCTTTTTTAAGCGCAGGCTGTTGTTAAAATCAACCGTAAAATCCTTTAAATTGCGGTTATTAACGCCTATAATTTCCGCACCGGCTTTCAGTGCCGTTTCCAGCTCCGCCTCATCATGCACTTCCGTTAAAACATCAAATCCAATACTTTTTGCCGCGGCAAGATATTCGCGCAAAACGCTTTCTTCCAAAAGCGCCGTTATTAAAAGTATGGCGTCAGCACCGATAAGCTTCGCTTCGTAAATCTGCGCTTCGTGTACGGTAAAATCCTTACGCAGAACAGGAAGCGAAATGCTTTGGCTGATTGCCTTTAAATATTCGTTGCTGCCTAAAAAATACTGCGGTTCCGTAAGGCACGACACGGCTGCCGCACCGGCTTTTTCGTAAGCCCTGGCCTGCAAAACCGGGTTAAAATTCTTTGCGATAAGCCCTTTGGAAGGCGAGGCTTTTTTTACTTCGCAGATAAAAGAAAGCCCCTGTTTTTTTAACGCCTGTGCAAACCCGCGATTTACCTGCGGCAGCGCTTCCGCCTCACGGCGCAAAGCATTTAAACCATATTTTTTTATCAGTTCACCGGCACGTTCTTTAGATGCCGCCGCTAAAGTATCAAGTATCATAAAAGCCTCACATATTGCTTAATTTTACAAGCTGCTGCAATTTTTCGTAAGCCCTGCCGCTGTCGATGGTTTCTTCCGCCAGAGCTGCACATTCCTTAATGCTGCCCTTGCCGCCAAGGTATAAACTTACGGCGCTGTTTAAAATAACTGCGTCGCGTTTGCTGCCGCGTTCCGTACCGTTTAAAATATTCGTTGTTATCTGCGCGTTTTCCTGTGCATCGCCGCCTACAAGGTCGGCTTTGGAGCAGCGTTTAAAGCCCAAATCGGCCGGGTCGAAAATATATTCCGTAACTTTGCCGTTATTAATTTCGGCCATTGTGTTGGTTGAAGAAACCGTTACTTCGTCAAGCCCGTCGTTACCGTAAACCACTATGCCGCGTTTAACGCCGAGGTTTGAAAGCACACGCGCCAGCGGCAGCACCAGTTCCTTCTGGTAAACGCCCAAAAGCTGCAAACTTGCAAAAGCCGGGTTTGCCAAAGGCCCGATGATATTAAAAATGGTTCTGATGCCGATTTCCTTGCGCACCGGGCCTGCATAACGCATTGAAGCGTGGCAGGACTGCGCAAACAAAAAACAAAGGTTAATTTTTTGCAGCAGTTCTTCGTTTTTCTCTGCCGGCAAATCTATTTTTACATCCAAAGCCTCAAGTACATCGGCGGCGCCGCTTTTGCTTGATACGCTGCGGTTGCCGTGTTTTGCCACCGGTTGCCCGGCCGCGCTTATTACAAAGGCACTGGTTGTGGATATATTAAAAGTATTTGCGCAATCGCCGCCTGTGCCTACTATATCAAGAACATCACCCTGAGTATGGATGCGGCTGCATTTTTCGCGCAGCACCTGCGCGCAAGCAGTAATTTCATCTATTGTTTCACCCTTCATGCCCATAGCGGTAATAAAAGCCGCAATCTGGGCGTTGGTAGCGCCCCCGCTCATAATCTGTTCAAAGGCTTCGCGTGTTTCTGTTCCTACAAGGTTCTGCCCTGCTGCAAGTTTGGCAATTGCTGTGTTAATCATTTTTAAATCCCCCTTAAATATCAGTCACTCAAAAAATTTGCAAGTATTTTCATGCCGTCCGGCGTCATTACCGATTCCGCGTTACCATATCGGCAAAACACTCCTTTGCAACCGGTACAGCCGTATAATCAGCGGCATAAGCTTTTACTTCATCCAAACTTAAATTCAACATTTTGTCCCCCCTGAAACTTTTTTGTTGGAAATGGCTGCCTCACTAAATAAAAAAGCCTGTCCCTGTAAATATACAAGGACAGGCAATAATGCTATAAACCTGCGGTACCACCTTGATTCGCGGAAGATTCCGCGCACTTTAGCAGAGTGCCAACACACCCCTCGCCCGTAACGCTGGCGCTGCGTTGCAGAATACTCACAGGAAAACCTGCTTTGACTGCACCCTCAACGGTCCATTTATCAGACTGCATTTCTATCCGTTCCCAGCAACCGGACTCTCTGTGAGCGCATTTTCTGACTTGATCTCCGTCTCGTAGGTTTAGTGGTAATTATTAACTTGTGTATAGTTTACGCACAATACTGTAATTAGTCAACAAATTTTTATCAAAAGCCTTAAAATTTTTAATTTTGCTGTAAATATGTAAAGCATTTTACAAATTTATGCACATAAACGTTAATCGTCTTTGCGCAGAACTATTTTGCTTACACGGTCATTGGCATCAATGTAAAAATCAAGCCCGGCATCTTCATAATCACCGTCATTCGGGAAATCATATCCAAGCATCATGGTTTGTTTTAAACTTTCGTCATTTTTATCGGGCGTAAAATAAACCACTCTGTTAGGCATGCCGTACTGGCCTACAACACGTGCGGCTTCATCGCCGTTGCTTACGCCGCGCATAGTGGCAAACAAGGGCGATTTGCCTTCCATAGCCGTAATGGTATGTTTTTTGCGGTTAACGCTGATTTTTACATCTGCATACTCGTAAACATAATCACCGTGTTCTTTGCCTTCTTTAAGCAGTTTGCCGAGAGCTGCGTTTTCCGGCACAAAAACATCGTCAAGTTTCCATTCGCCAAAATTAATATCCTCGTCATTAAGCAATGGTTCAGCTTCCGCAGGCGTTAAATATTTGGTTGCAATATAACCCTTATGCCCGTTCCATACGGCTTCGGCCCAGGGCTGCTCGTCTTTTGTAATGCGCAGCAGCGAATGGCGCGGCAGGCAGCTGATTATGTTATTGCTTACGGCAGGATTGGAACGGAAATTAACGTCATCTTCTGCCAAAATCATAAATTCGCCGCTTTTGTAGCCGCTTACGCGTTCGGTTGAATAAAATTTTGTCAAATCTTCTGCCGATGCAGAATTTGCAAATACGGCAAGGCTGATTGCCGCCGTAGCCGTTAAAGCCAAAACTCCTTTAAACATTACTGCTTTGCTGCTCCTTTCTTATTTTGCAATCTGTTCTTTTAAATAGTTTTCTGCTGCTTCCAGCTGAGTGTCTTTCATGCTTTGCAGGTCAAGCTCCACCTCAACATCCGGTTTAATGCCGGTGCCGTGAATGGAACGCCCGCTCGGCGTATAATATTTGGCTGTTGTAAGTTTCAGCCCTGTATTTTCGCTTAATTTATAAACGGATTGAACAGAACCCTTGCCAAAAGTCTGCACGCCAAAGAGCTTGCCCGCGCCGGTATCCTGCACCGCACCGGCAACAATTTCAGCCGCACTGGCGCTGCCGTGATCAACAAGCACAGCCAGCGGATATTTGACTTTTTCAAGGTTTGATTCTTCCACAAAGGTATTGCCGCTGCGGTCCTTAATAGATACCACCGTGCCTTTGGGAACAATGTACTGCGCAACTTTTACGCATTCGCCCAAAATTCCGCCGGGGTTATGGCGCAAATCAAGCAGCAAGGCCTGCATACCTTCTTTTTCAAGCTCTATATACTTTTTGGCAAAATCGGCGCCGGTCTGTTCGTTAAATACCGAAATGCGTATATAACCGATTTTTGTACCGGGCATCATCTGCCCTCCTACCGATTCCACCTTAATATCGCCGCGGATAACGCGCACGGTGCGCTCTGCGCCGTCTGCGCTTTCAAGAAGCAGTTCTACTTCCGTGCCCTGCTTGCCGCGTATTTTGGCAACAACATCTTCCAGCTGCATACCGTCAACATTCGTACCGTCAACGGCAAGAATTTTATCTCCGGCTTTTATTCCGGCTTCATCGCCCGGTGTTCCTTTCATAGGCGCAACTACAACAAAATCATCATCCTTTTTGCCAAGAACAACACCAATGCCGCCAAAAACACCGTCCGTCAAATCAGTAATTTCGCTGAAGCTCTTTTTGTCAAGGTAAGCGGAATACGGGTCGCCCAAAGCCTTAACCATGCCGGAAGTAGCACCGTCAAACAGCTTTTCATCGTCAACCGGCTCCACATAGTTATCACGCACGGTAACAAGTGTTTTTAAAAACACCATGCCTCCGGCAGAACTGCCGGCCGCTTTCTGCACCAAGGCCATGATAACGGCCAGGGTAATTACTGCTGTACAGGCACACGCCAGCAGCAAAGTTAAAAAGTTAAACCTTTTTTTCAGCATTTATGCCCCTCCAATTACATCCCATTACGGCAGATAGTTCATCGGGTCGGTAAGCTCACCGTTCAGGCGTGCTTCAAAATGGCAGTGCGGGCCGGTAGACCAGCCGGTGCTGCCTGCAAGCGCTATCGTCTGGCCCTGCTGCACATACTGGCCTTCAGATACCCACAGTTCACTGTTATGCCCATACAAACTTACAAGCCCGCCGCCATGGTCAATCATTACGCAGTAGCCATAACCGCCCAGCCAGCCGGAATATACAACCGTGCCGCTGTCTGCCGCAGCAATAGGCGTACCGGTGTCACAGGCAATATCATAACCGGAATGGTAACGGGTCGTGCCGAAAATAGGATGTGTGCGCCAGCCATAGTAAGAAGTAATTTCGCCCTGCACCGGCCAGATAAATTTGCCCGTGCCTCCGCCGCCCGGCATACCGCCCGCATTTTGCAGGCTGCGCAGCATGCTGGCAATGTTTTCGCTGATAGCGGCAAGGCGGTCGTACTCGCCTTCAACCTGGCTGCGTTCTTCTTCGGCAGCATATAAAAGCTGCGCTCTTTCTTCACGCCGTGCTTCTGCTTCCTGGCGTTTTACTTCAAGCTCTGCCCTTAAAGCATCAAGCTCCTTCGTCTGGGCATCAAGTTCTTCCTGCCGCTTTTCAATTTCAGCCATTGATTTGTTAATAGCATCAAGCATTGCAATATCGCGGCTGATTATTTTTTGCAGCAGGAACATACGGGACGAAAAATCGGAAAAATCTTTCGCACCCAAAAGTACGTCCAGATAGTTAATCTGTCCGTTGATATAAATATCGCGCAGGCGCTTTTTAAAAATGTTCATCCTGCGTTCAAGGTTGGCTTTTTCTTCTGCCAGTTTAGCCTGATTATCGGCAATGGCAGCATCAAGTTCCGCCTGGCGGGCATTAATTTCGTCAAGGCGTATCTGCAGCTGGCGCAGTTCACTTACTACTTCTTCCATGCGGCTGCTGGCCGCATCGGCCGCACGCCTTGCTTCTTCGCGCTGCGCTTCCATATCGCGCATCTGCTGCTGCACCCTGTCATATTCAGCTTGTTTTTCAGAAAGTTCGTCGGCGTAACCATGCAGCACCGGCAGGCCTGCAACACATGCCGCCAGAACTGCCGCCAGAACTTTACTTTTCAACATGCGCAGCCCTCCCGTCAAACGCGCAGGAATTTGCGCAAAGATACGTAACTGCCGGCCGCACCGATAGCTGTACCGCTGATGATAATAAACAAATCAACATAAATCAGCATCGGGTAAGGAGGCAGCATCGGCAAAAACGCCAGCGTGGAATAAATTCGCGACAGCAGAGCCGAATAAGAAATATCTATTATGGTAATGGAAATAAGCGAACCAAAAAAGCCCAGCGTCATACCTTCCAGCATAAACGGCCAGCGGATAAACCAGTCGGTTGCGCCTACGTATTTCATTATGTTAACTTCGCGCCTGCGGGCAAAAACCGTCAGGCGGATGGTGTTTGCAATAATAAACAGCGTTGCAAAAGCAAGCAGCACCACCAGCAGAATACCGCCGATACGCAGTATTTTGGTAATCTGAAACAGCTGCTCAACAACTTCCTGCCCGAATTTTGCGGTTTCCACGCCTTCCATCTCGCCTATCTGCGGAGTAAGCTCGGCTATGCGTTCCGGAGCGTCCACTTCCACTTCAAAATAATACGGGAATGGATTATCCGTGCCAAGCGAGTTAAGCAGGTTCTGCTGTTCGCCAAGGCGTTCTTTAAAGCGTTCCAACGCTTCTTCTTTGGTTACCGGAGTAACTTTTTCAACACCTGGAAGCCCTTCCAGTTTTGTACGCGTTGCTTCAAGCACATCGCTGTCTGCTTCGTCCTGCATATAAACGGTTATCTGTACCTGACTTTCCAGATATTGGGCAAGGTTATTGGTGTTTAAAAATAATAAAAGAAACATACCCAAAACCAACAGCGACAAAGCAACGGTCGATACAGAGGCTACACTCATCAGACCGTTGCGCCGTATGGATTTATATGTTTCTCTTACAAAATATTCTTTCGTACTAAGACTCATAGCCGTATACTCCTTTTGCATCATCGCGCACAATATGTCCGTGCTCAATGGCTATAACCCTTTTTTCCATTTCATCAACTATTTCCCTGTCGTGCGTAGCCATTACAATAGTGGTTCCGCTTTTGTTTACCTCGCGGAAAATATCCATAATTTCCCAGCTGGTTTCCGGGTCGAGGTTGCCGGTAGGTTCATCAGCTATTAAAAGGATAGGGTCGTTAACAATGGCGCGTGCAATGGCAATGCGCTGCTGTTCGCCGCCGCTGAGCTCGGTAGGATAAGCATGCGCACGCTTGCGCAGCCCTACAAGGTCAAGCACATCGTTAACGCGGCGCTTGATTTTGCGGTACGGGGTTTCGATAACCTGCATTGCAAACGCAACATTGTCATATACGGTACGGTCAGGCAGCAGGCGGTAATCCTGAAAAACTATGCCCAGCTGCCTTCTGAAATACGGAATTTCCTTATCGGTCATTTTTACAAGGTCATGCCCGTTTACGATAACTTTACCGCTGGAAGGCAGAACCTCACGGAACAGCATTTTAAAGAAAGTAGACTTTCCTGCGCCGCTCGGGCCTACAATAAAAACAAATTCGCCCTGCTCAATACGGACGTTAATGTCCTGCAAAGCGACTGAACCGCCTGGATAAATTTTGCTTACGTCTATCATTTCCAGCATACGGCCTGCTCCTTTCATTCTTCACCGCGCAGCAGCGCAAAAGTTCTTTCCAAATTAAGCTGTGCCTTACTGCGCAGCTGCTCCATCCGTTCATTCTGTACAACCGGCGGCTTGCACCACGCGGCTTTAAGTACGTTTACAAGCTGCTCTTTCTTTATATCGTCCACGCTTCCGGCAAGCACCCCACCGGCGGTATTTACAAATGCGTCAACCTTTGGGTCGTACGAAATTGCCAAAAGCGGCACCTTCATAACTGCCGCAAAAACCAATGCGTGCAGGCGCATGCCCAAAAGCAGCTTAAAATTGCCTATCAGTGATAAAAATTCTTCCGTGTTATATGCGGAATCCAAAAAATAAATGTCTTTTTCGTCTTTTAAAAAGCTGTTAACGGCAGCACAGCTTTTTAAATCTGCCGGATACTGCAATGGCAAAAGCACTATCTGCGCGTCATGCTCCGATTTAAACTGTTTTAAGGCAGCTGCAATTACCTTAAAGCAATTTATATCATTGGCCCACGGGCGCACGGAAATACCAAGCACCGGCCTGTTAATGTCGATACCGGCATTTTGCAGTATTTTCTGCCCTATGGTTTTATCTGCAACGGGTAAAGCCAGCACAGAATCGGCAGTTACAATAATATTTCTGCCGCTGAGGCCCATTTTTAAGAGTTCAGTTTGTGAATCTGCATCTCTTACCGTAATTAAATCAGCCTTGCTGCAGACAATTCTTGTCAGCTTTCTTGCCAGCGTATTACGTATCGGGCCAATGCCGTGCGAATACAGCATAACCTTTTTGCCTGCCATTTTACCCATTAAAATAATGAACAGATAATAAAAAAGGCTGCGCAGGCTGGTTACATCCTGCAAAAGGCTGCCGCCGCCGCTTAAAAGCATATCGGCATTTTTTACGGCATTGTATATTTTAAAAAAGTTAAAACGGTAAATGCTTTTTACTTTATGTTTGGCAGATGTTTCGGCAGGATTGCCGGAAATAACCGTCAGGTCAATTTCCGGCTGTACGCCGCGCAAAGCCCTTACAATTGATGTAAGCATGGCTTCGTCACCCGCGTTGGCAAATCCGTAATATCCGGAAATGACAATTTTATTCATTACCCAAATATCTCCTTTGCCACTTCTGCAAATAAGGCATTAACAAATTAAGCACAACTACTGCTGCTATGCCTATTACGGCGCCAAGCCAGTAGCCGTCCAGCGCACGGATATAGCTCATGATAACCGGCGTGCGCATATGTGCAAAGGTCTGCACAAGGCTGCCCTGCCCGATAACCGCTCCTGCTACAAGTATCATCTGCCACAGGCGCGGAGCTTTGTAATAAGCCGCGTAAGCTGCTACAAAAAAGGCAGGATGCCCAATCATAAATTCTTTGGTACGCGGGCGTGCATACATCAGCTGTTCCAGCAGGGCGCGCATTTTAAGCTCAATGCCCCAAACCGGCACGCCGGAAGTATGGCCGCTGCGGCCTACAAAAATATAAGCTACAAAAGCAAGAACACCCAGAATAAATAAATGTTCAAGTTTAATATGGGTCGATAAAAGATAGCGGATATCGGCAATAAGACCGCCGCCAGTTTTACCGCCGAAAATATTAAAACGTTTGACATACCATAACAGCATTAATAATACCGGCATAATAAACGTTAATTTTACGCCGCGGTAAATGTCAATTTCCAAAAAGAAACGGATATCGCCCAAAAGTGCGGAAATCATTGCCGCACCGCACAAGGACATGGCAACTGCCGCACCAAGCTGCACGGTAGTGCGCATTAAAAACTGCACCATGCATTTGCAGCGTACTTTTACGCTCTCCCACCATTCCACAACTACAATCATTGAAAGTACCGGGAACACGCAGGCGGAAACAAATGCCAGAAGCTGCCTCGGCAAAGGCGAAGCCATTTTTACAACCAATGCAGCGGCTGCTGCACCAAAAACCGCAAACAGAATATACTGCAATTTACTGCTAAGCCCCAAAAGCAGTGCAAGATACATTACGCCTGCTGCAACAACGGCAAGTGCAGGCAGAACTAACAGCATTTTATCGGGGAAATATGCCTGATAGCCATTGGCATCCGCGTTAAACACACCGCTGGTGCCAAGCTTAAAACCGCGTGACTGAACATCAGCGGCAATACTCTTAACATAATCAAGGTTAAGCTCTAAAATATCCTGCCCGTTCTGCGGCAGCATAAAAGGTTTAATATAATTGATGCGGATATTGCGTTCTTCATCGGTAAGTGCCCAGCGGCGCAAAGCCTCGGGCATTTTCAGCTTGCGCTGCTCTGCCTTGTCTATAATATAAGAACGCGCTACCTGATAATCCATTTTTTCCGCCATGGGAATAAGGCCTTCCATGGGCGCAAACTGGAGCTGGGTATAATGTTCAACCATGCCAAAAACCATGTTATGGCTCAGCAATTTTTCAGCCATGTAATCAAGCTTATCGGGAAAACCCACTACTTCCTTGCCGCAGCCAATATAAGAAACAACATTCGCGCCGGATTCATCAATACGGCTGAAAATGCTGTCTATCTGCTGTTCCGTTACCGGCAGATAATTTTGCGGGCGGACGATAACGTTAAACCCGGCAGCCGCAATCTGGCGCATTTCTTCGGTGGAAAGGCCAAGAGGCGCCTGCATCAGCGGCATTTTGGTGTCGTAGTTGTCACCTTCAATAATGCGCGGGTCGCCCAAAACACGGATAATACGCGGAGATTCACTTACAACGGCAATACGTTCCGGCACATAGCGCAGATACAGGTCTTTCTCTGTTTCTTTAAAAGTTACAGGCGATTTACCCTCTGTAATATAAACTGCGTCGGGAATTATATCCTGCTGCCGCAAAGCCGCAAACTGCGTTCCGGCAGTTCCGCCATGCAAAAGCTCACGCCCCGGAGCAGCATAAACAAGCCCTTTGTTGTCGAGTTTTTGCAGGGTAGTGTCAAAAACTATCAGCGAAGTAACACCGGCATCTTTAAAATCTTTCAATACGGAATCAAGCGGCAGGCCTTCCCAGTCGGCAAGCTGCTGCAGGCCTTCGTATTCCATAGCCATTTCTACGGTATTGTTTTTTTCTTCTATTTCATATCTGCTGTAATTAAGCCATAAAGCACAAACAAGCCCTATAACAATAACTGCCAGCAAAACCGGATTATAACGGCTTTTCATTGCTATCTCCACCCATTAGCCAGTTAAATTTTCTTTTGCTGTGACCTTAAATAAGCCTCAATAAACATATCCAGGCCGCCGTCCATAACAGCCTGTACGTTGCCGGTTTCGGCACCTGTACGGTGGTCCTTAACCATTTTATACGGCTGGAAAACATAGGAGCGTATCTGGCTGCCCCATTCAATGTCCTGGTAATCACCGGCAATATCGTTTTTCAGCGCTTCCTGTTTGGCGCGTTCATATTCGTATAGTTTGGCGCGCAGAAGCTGCATACAGCGTTCACGGTTCTGAATCTGCGAGCGTTCGTTCTGGCACTGTACGATTATACCAGTAGGAATATGCGTCATACGCACGGCGGAACTTGTTTTGTTTACGTGCTGTCCGCCTGCGCCGCTGGCACGGTAAGTATCAACCTTTAAATCGGACGGGTCGATTTTAATATCGACGGTATCGTCAAGTTCAGGCATAACGTCAACAGCCGCAAAAGAAGTATGGCGGCGTGCGTTGGCATCAAACGGAGAAATGCGCACAAGGCGGTGTACGCCCTTTTCGCTGCGCAGATAGCCGTAAGCATTATGGCCGTTAATTTGCAGCGTAGCACTTTTTACGCCTGCTTCATCGCCGGGCAGATAGTCCAGCATTTCAATGGCAAAGCCCTGGCGTTCGGCATAACGGGTAAACATGCGCAGAAGCATACTTGTCCAGTCCTGTGCTTCGGTACCGCCGGCACCGGCATGCAGGGTTAAAATAGCATTGTTGGCATCATATTCACCGTTTAAGAGCATTCCCAGTTCCAAATGCTCTATTTCTGCTTTTGCAGCTTCCAGCCCGGCTTCAAGTTCTTCTTCCATGCCGGATTCCGGTTCTTCCAAAGCAAGCTCTACCATAACCTCAAGGTCATCAAGCCTTTGTTCAAGGTTATGTACAATGCCCACTTCTTCTTTCAGCTGCGTAACAGCCTGGGCAGTTTTCTGCGCGGCATCCGGGTTGTCCCAGAAATCCGGCGCACCCATTTTATGTTCTAATTCAGCAATGCGGTCCTCTTTGGCAGCGACGTCAAAGAGATCCCCTCATTTCCTCTAATTTTTGCTTCAATGCGGATATTTCGGGTTTGTATTCCTCTATCAGCACCAAATTCACATCCCTTCGTAGGTAATTTATTTTAATTTATGTTTTTATTTATCTTTGCCGCAGCAGTTTTTATATTTTTTGCCGCTGCCGCAGGGGCACGGGTCGTTGCGGCCCGGTTCTTCCTTCTTAACAACAGGCTGTTTGGTGCCTTCGTCACCGGCGTTGGTAGAAGCATTTTCCAGACGGTCTTCCACCTTAGGCTGGGTAATAACGTTTACGCGGTAAATGTAACGTACAACGTCGTCCTGAATAGCGTCAATCATTGCCTGGAACATATCGTAGGCTTCAAATTTATATTCAACCAGCGGGTCTTTCTGTCCGTATGCACGCAGGCCAACGCCTTCACGCAGCATATCCATGGCATCAAGGTGTTCCATCCAGTGGTTGTCTACAACCTTAAGCATTACAAGGTTTTCCAGTTCACGCATCAGTTCAGGCGTAATGGCAGCTTCACGTTCTGCGTAATGCTCGTCGGCAACTTTGTACAGATATTCTTCCAGTTCCTCACGGCTGAGGTTCTGCAGATATTCAACGGTTAAAAGCCCGCGCGGAGCGTAGAATTCTTCGGCATAGTTAATAAGTGCCTGCAAATCCCAGTCTTCGGAATATACTTCCGGCGGAGCATACATTGCCATGGTGCGGTCTACAACCTTATGCACCATTTCCATAATGGTATCGCGCAGGTTGGCCTGCTGCAAAATTTTGCGGCGCTGGCTGTAAATAACTTCACGCTGCTGGTTCATAACGTTATCGTATTCCAAAACCTGTTTACGGATGGTAAAGTTGCGCGCTTCTACCTTCTTCTGTGCAGATTCAATGGACTTAGTTACAAGTTTATGTTCGATAGGCTCGTCTTCTTCCATGCCCAGCTTATCCATAATGCCGGAAATGTTGTCAGAACCGAACAGGCGCATCAAATCATCCTCTAGCGAAAGGAAGAATTTGGAAGAACCCGGGTCACCCTGACGGGCGCAGCGTCCGCGCAGCTGGTTATCAATACGGCGGCTTTCGTGGCGCTCCGTACCGATAATGTGCAGGCCGCCGAGTTCCGGCACGCCTTCGCCAAGCATAATATCGGTACCGCGGCCTGCCATGTTGGTGGCAATGGTTACAGCACCGTACTGGCCTGCCTTGGAGATAATTTCCGCTTCTTTTTCATGGTATTTGGCGTTAAGTACATTATGCGCTATGCCGCGGCGTTTGAGCATTGCGGAAAGTTCTTCGGACTGTGCGATGGAAGTTGTGCCAACCAGTACCGGGCGACCTGATTTATGGCATTCTTCAATTTCCGCAACGGCGGCTTTATATTTGGCGCGTTTGGTTTTATAAATAACGTCCGGATAGTCAATACGGATCATCGGTTTATTTGTAGGAATAACAATTACATCCAAACCGTAAATTTTCTGGAATTCCTGTTCTTCCGTTTTGGCGGTACCGGTCATACCGCTGAGCTTGTTGTACATACGGAAGTAGTTCTGGAAGGTAATCGTTGCCAGAGTCTGGCTTTCGCGTTCAACCTTAACGCCTTCTTTGGCTTCAATAGCCTGATGCAGGCCTTCGGAGAAGCGGCGGCCGAACATCAAACGGCCGGTAAATTCATCGACGATAATTACCTGTCCGTCTTTTACAACGTAATCCCTGTCGCGGTGCATAATGGCCTTGGCCTTTAATGCGCACATCAAATGGTGCGAAAAGTCTACGCCGTGTTCAGCGTCATAAAGGTTGGCGATGCCGAGCATTTTTTCTGCTTTGGCAATACCAGTTTCGGTAGGCGCAACAGTTTTTAATTTTTCGTCTACCGTATAGTCTTCGTTTTCGTTCATGTTGGCAACTACATGCGCCAGTACGCGGTACAAATCGGTGGATTTTTCGCCCGGGCCGGAAATAATCAGAGGTGTACGCGCTTCGTCGATTAAAATACTGTCAACTTCGTCGACAATACAGAAATTAAGCTCACGCTGTACCATCTGGTTTTCGTCAACTACCATGTTGTCGCGCAAATAGTCGAAACCAAATTCGTTGTTGGTGCCGTAAGTAATATCGGCAGCATAAGCAGCCTTGCGGTCGGGGTAATCCATATCATGCACAATAAGGCCTACGGAAAGGCCGAGCGCTCTGTAAATGCGTCCCATATCCTCGCTGTCGCGGCGGGCAAGGTAATCGTTAACGGTAACAACATGTACGCCTTTGCCGGTAAGGGCATTCAAATAAGCAGGCAGGGTTGCAACAAGGGTTTTGCCTTCGCCTGTACGCATTTCGGCAATTTTGCCGCGGTGCAGAACAACGCCGCCTATAAGCTGTACATCAAAATGGCGCATGCCGGTAATACGGCGCGAAGTTTCGCGCACAACGGCAAACGCTTCCGGCAGGATATCATCAAGCGTTTCGCCTTTTGCAAGGCGCAGTTTAAACTCGCCGGTTTTGGCGGCAAGATTTGCTGAACTCAGCGCCTGCATCTCCGGCTCCAGTGCATTGATTTTATCGACAATGACCTGAATATTTTTTAATTCTTTGGCATTCGGGTCACCGAAAATCTTTTTTAATATGCTTTCGAGCAACACACTCACTCCTTAAAATTCCCTGTTTTATAAACACTATACTAATATAAAATTTTACCAAAAACCGCGCAAAAAGTCAAAAGCCCGGGCCTTTTGTCCCGGGCTTTTTTGTGAAATCAATGTAAAGATTATTTTAATTCAGGCTGCAGCAAACCATAGTTGCCGTCTTTGCGGCGGTATACAACATTTACTCCGCCATAATCGGGGTCAAAGTATACAAAGAAGTCATGGTCAAGCAGGTTCATCTGCAAAATTGCTTCTTCAGCAGTCATCGGGTTCATCGAGAATTTCTTGTTCTTGATAATCTTGAATTCTTCATCCGGAGCCGCTTCTACTTCGGGAGCAGGTACGGGCTCTACAAAGTTGCTGTATTTACGTTTGGCAAGACGTGTTTTATATTTATGTACCTGGCGTTCAATTTTTTCCACTACCAAGTCAATGGACGAATACATATCTTTGGTAGATTCCTGGGCTCTGATTAAAATTCCGCTGGCCGGAACTGTAATTTCCACAATGTGGTTGCCTTTTTCAACTTTAAGTACTGCACTGATATCGCCAACGGTTTTAAACTGCCTCGTGATTTTCGTAATTTTCTTTTCAACATACTCTTTGAGCGCCGGTGTTACAACAATGTTCTTTCCTCTTACGTTTACGTTCATAAATTATCCCTCCTTAATCCCGAGGTCCGGGATAACAAACTCTTTAGTTTGTTATTATTTGTATTCGCCATAATAATTAAAACTCCTGCAAAAAATTACAAAAACTCGTGCAAAAAAGTCTTTTTTCTGCACGAGTTTACAATCTGCTACTATTGTAACAGTTTCAATTATAAAATTTTGGAAAGAAAACTGCGGGTACGTTCTTCTTTGGCATGTAAAAAAATATCATCAGGTTTACCCTGTTCCAGAATTTTACCGCCGTCAACAAACAGCACCCTGTCGCCAACTTCGCGCGCAAAGCCCATTTCGTGGGTTACAACCACCATGGTCATGCCTTCGTTGGCAAGGCGTTTCATAACGTCCAGTACTTCTTTAATCATTTCCGGGTCAAGCGCAGATGTCGGTTCATCAAACAAAAGTGCTTTCGGCTTCATGGCAAGCGCACGTGCTATTGCAACACGCTGCTGCTGCCCGCCGCTCAGCTGGTCCGGGTAAGAATCAGCCTTGTCGGAAAGGCCAACCTTGCCTAAAAGCTCCATAGCAGTTGCTTCCGCGGTTTTACGGTCAATGCCGCGCACTTTCATCGGCGCAAGCACAAGGTTTTCCAGCACCGTCATGTGCGGAAACAGGTTAAAACGCTGGAACACCATGCCTACTTCCTTGCGCACTTCGTTAATGTTGGCTTCGCCGTCCAGCTTAATGCCGTCAACAACAATCGTGCCCTCGGTTGGTTCTTCAAGGTAGTTCATGCAGCGCAAAAGCGTACTTTTGCCGCTGCCGGACGGGCCGATAATTACCACCACTTCCTTTTCGGCAATGGTAAGGTCAATGCCCTTTAAAACTTCAAGGCTGCCGTAGCTTTTTTTAAGGCCTGTAATTTTAATCATTTCTGTACTCATTTTGTTTCAAACCTCCGCTCCATCAGCCCTACCAGGCGCGCAACCGTAAAGGTCATAATAAGGTAAATTACGGCAACTGCCAGCCAGATTTCAAAAGAAGCATAGGTACGCGCAATAATCAGCTGGCCGCGTCTTGTCAGTTCTTCAAAACCGATAACGGAAACCAGCGAAGAATCCTTCAGCATGGCAATAAATTCATTGCCCAGCGGCGGAATAATGCGCTTAAAGGCCTGCGGCATAATTACATAGCGCATAGTCTGGTACCAGGTCATGCCCAGAGAACGCCCGGCTTCCATCTGCCCTTTATCGATAGACTGGATGCCCGCGCGGAAAATTTCGGCAATGTATGCACCGCTGTTAATGGAGCAGGCGCAGATAGCCGCAAAAAACGGGTCAATGCGCTGTCCGATAATGGTAGGCAGCGCAAAATATACCAGAAAGATTTGTACCAAAAGCGGCGTGCCACGGATAAAATCTACATAAAAGTTAGCTGCATAACGTACCGGTTTAATGCTGGCAAGCCTTGCAACGCCGATAATCATACCTATCAATAAGCCAAAGCCTACGCTCATGGCGGTTATTTCAAGGGTAATTCCGGCGCCGGCCAACAAAAGCGGTATCGCATCTTCAATAAGTTTAAAATTCAGTTCCATTAGGCTTGTCTTTCCTTCCAGTCAGCCTGCGCTTTAATAAATAAAATACGGGGCACACCTTCGTTGCCGTTGATGTTCCCCGCATTCAGGCGCAATGCTTATTTTTTCACTTCACCGAACCAGGTTTTGTAAATCTTGTCATATTCGCCGTCTTTTTTCAGTTCTGCCAAAGCTTTGTTAATGTCTTCAAGCAGCTTGGTGTTGTCTTTTTTAACGGCAATGCCATATTGTTCTGCTTCCATAACATCACCAACGGTTTTGGCAACTTCGCTGCCGCCCTGTGCCAGATAATAACCGATAACCGGGCTGTCGTTAATAACAGCGTCAACACCACCGTTGGTCAGTTCCATTGCAGACTCGGTATTGGTATTGAAAAGGGTTACTTTGGCATCTTTAACGCTGTTTGCTTTGTCAGCGCCGGTAGTGCCAATCTGTGCGGCAATGCGTTTGCCGGCAAGGTCATCAATGCTCTTGATGTCGTTGTTGTCTTTTTTAACCATTACAATCAAGCCGGAAGTATAGTAAGGATCGCTCATGCCTACGGCCTGTTTCCTTTCGTCGGTAATGCTCATGCCTGCAATGGCAACGTCAATATTACCGGTGTTCAGCGCAGGAATCAATGCATCAAAACCCATGTTGGCAATTTCAACTTTATAGCCGAGTTTTTTGCCAATAGCGCGGATTAAATCCATATCAAAGCCTGCCAGTTCATCGCTGCCTTCCTTCTGGAATTCAAACGGAGCAAAAGTCGGTTCAGTTGCTACACGCAAAACTTTCTCCGGCTGAGCCTTAGCTTCATCCTTGCTGCCGCCGCAGCCTGCAACTGCCAGTGCCACAAGCATTAAAGCAGCCATTAAAAACACCAAATACTTTTTCATAAACATAACCTCCAACAGCATAAATTTACAAACTTTTATCTGTTAAAATATTATAGCTCTAAAATACAGGTTAAGCAACAAAAACTTTCAAAAAACCTGTATAAAAAACCATTATTTAGCTTCGCCGAACCATTTATTGTAAATTTTATCAAATTCACCGTTCTGCTTCAGCTCATTAAGAGCCTTGTTAATATCGGCAGCCAGTTTGTCGTTGCCTTTTTTAACGGCAATGCCGTAATCTTCTGCATTCAAAACTTCGCCGACGGTTTTTGCGTATTCACTGCCGCCCTGCGCCAAAAAGTATTTCAGCACCGGAGCATCGTTAATAACAGCGTCAGCCGCGCCGTTTTTCATTTCCAGCACAGCACTGCCGTTATCGTTAAACGCAGTTACCTTGGCGCCTTCAACTTTTTCTGCGCGGAATGCACCGGTAGTGCCAATCTGCACGGCAATACGCTTGCCTTTTAAATCATCAATGCTCTTAATATCGTTGTTGTCTTTCGGTACCATTACCAAAAGTCCGGATTTATAATACGGGTCAGAAAAAATTACCTGCTGCTTGCGTTCTTCGGTAATGCTCATGCCTGCCAGCGCAACATCAATGTTGTCTGCCTGCAAAGCAGGAATTAAAGCGTCAAAACCCATTGCGCTGATTTCCACTTTATAGCCGAGCTGTTTGCCGATAGCACGGATTAAATCCATGTCAAAACCGGTAAGTTCCTCGCTGCCTTCCGCCTGCATTTCAAACGGCGCAAAAGAAGGTTCAGTACCAACACGCAGTAATTTTTCACCACCCGCCTGTTTCTCATCATTGCCGCCGCAGCCGGCTGTAACAAGCGCCATTGCCAGCATGGCTGCCATTAATAATGCCAAAAACTTTTTCATCAGGTTATCTCCCTCCAATATTCTGCCAACAGGCAGGTTATAATAATGTATATTATAAAACTAAAAGCCCTTCTGCACAAGCAAAAATATGCAAAAAAGGCTAATTTTTATAAAATAAAGCAACTCAGCTGACCTGGTCTTCGCCCCCACACCCGCCTGCTGGGAGGTTCGCTCCTAAGCAACGTGCTCCCCACTACTGCTCCTCTCGCTTTTCGCGGCAGGACTTACTTCTAAGCTGCGCCGTGCTCACAGTAATTTTTACTGCTTACGTGGATCGTTTTGCCCGCAACTGGCATCGACTTTCAACCACAGACCTGAGCTGCATTTTAATTATAGCGGCTAATAGATTTTTTGCAATACCTGCGGCTAAAAAATTTATAAAATGCTCTTTGATATTTTGCCGCGTTGTAGTATACTATTATGTGCAAGATTTGATTGGACGGATTTTTAACAGGATGGTTGTTTTATGATTGCTTTACCCCAGACACTGGATTTTCCACGCGAAAATAACATACGTGAAATATGCAACTCGCTTTTAACGCTGCTGCAAAAAAAGGATACGGGTTTATACATGCACAGCCAGCAGGTTGCCAACTATTCGGCCTGCATTGCGGCCAAACTCGGCCTGCCCGCCGCAGAAATAGCTTCCATTAAAAGCGCCGCGCTTCTGCACGATATCGGACATCTTTCCGTGCCTAACACGATTTTAAAAAAATCGCCCTATTTAAGCACGCGCGAGATGGCTACCTATAAACGCCACTGTCAGGCAGGTGCCAGCATGCTCGAAAATATTCCGGAATTTTCGCATATTATCGACATTATTTACAGCCACCACGAAAAGTGGGACGGCACCGGTTACCCCAAGCGTTTAAAGGGCGTAAACATACCGCTGGGAGCGCGTATAATCGCCGTAGCCAATTATTACGACCGCATTGTAAACCCCTGCACCCATTACTGGCAAAAAACGCCTATGGAAGCCATTAAGGAAATGAACGACAAAGCCGGCACTGACTTTGACCCCAATGTTGTCCGTGCGTTTTTGGAATCGATAATACCGAGTAAAATACGGTAGAAACAAACTAATACACAAAAGCTCTTGCTTCTAAATTGTAGAAACAAGAGCTTTTTATTTTACCTGTTTTTATACATTTTTTCGTAATACTTCTGGTATTCACCGCTGATAATTTCCTGCCACCAGTCTTTGTTTGCCAAATACCATTCGATAGTTTTTGTAATACCGTCCTCAAACTTCGTCTGTGGCAGCCAGCCAAGTTCATTGTGTATCTTCGTTGGGTCAATTGCATAACGCCTGTCGTGACCGGGGCGGTCTTTTACAAAAGTAATTAAATCTTCATTTTTGCCCAGCGCCTTTAAAATAATTTTCACAACATCCAAATTGCTCTTTTCGTTATGACCGCCAACATTGTAAACTTCACCTTCCCGCCCCTGGCGGATAATTAAATCAATCGCACTGCAATGGTCTTCTACATACAGCCAGTCGCGCACATTAGCGCCATCACCGTAAACAGGCAATGCTTTATCATGCAGGGCATTAATAATCATTAGCGGAATCAACTTTTCGGGGAAGTGATACGGGCCATAGTTGTTAGAGCAACGCGAAATCGTTACCGGCAAACCATACGTTCTATGGTATGCCAAAACCAACAAATCTGCACTGGCTTTAGATGCCGAATACGGACTTGATGTATGAAGCGGCGTTGTTTCATTAAAAAACAAATCAGGCCTGTCCAGCGGCAAATCACCGTACACTTCATCTGTACTTACCTGGTGGTAACGCTTAATGCCATACTTGCGGCAGGCATCCATTAACACGCCTGTACCGATAACATTAGTTTTTAAAAACAACTCTGGCTCTAAGATGCTGCGGTCAACATGGCTCTCCGCTGCAAAATTTACCACAATATCAGGCTTTTCTGCCTCAAACAAGCTGTAAACAAAATCACGGTCTGCAATATCGCCTTTAACAAATTTAAAGTTCGGCTGCTCCATAGCACCCTTCAAGCTGCTTAAATTACCAGCATACGTCAGCTTATCCAAGCAAATAAATTCATCCTCCGGATGATGCTTAAGCTGATAATATATAAAGTTGCTTCCTATAAACCCGGCCCCGCCGGTGATGATGAGTTTCATGAATCATCCTCCAACACGTATTATATTCTTAATTATACAATATTTACTACTTTATTAAAAACCTTTGCAATTTTTTGTTTTTCGCTCACATTCATGCATAATTTATAGACAACTAAACTATAAATTGCCGTATAAATAGCTATACCAATAATAAATTCTGTTATACTATCCACATTCTGATACTTATATAAAACATAAGCAACCAAAGTTAAACAAATTACATAAAGGCTTATCTTGCCTATCTCTTTCCAAAATCTTAATATATCTAACTTTGTTACTTTCAGGTAATACCAGTTCATTATCAGGCCATTACCTAAAAACATGCTTATCCCTGTCGCAAAAGCACAGCCTGTTCCCCCATACTGTTTTGCTAATGGTATAGCCAAACACAAGTTAAATAATCCCATAGCAAAATATACTTTAGCTCTAAAGTCATATCTGTTTTGCGCCTGCATGATAGATAAGCCTATGTTTTGAATCAGGTCTATCGTAAACGGTATTATTATCAATAGTGTTATCCAGTATGCTTCTTCAAAATCTTTGCCAGCCCAGATATTAATAAAGTCTCTGCCGAAAATAATAAAACCGCTTGCGACAAGCGCTAGTAAATAATATTGATAACGCCCTATTTTGATAAATAAATCAGAAAGTTTTTTTATCTGTTCATTTTTTACTACTATTTCTGTTACATGAGGCAAGTAAACACCAGATATAGCTGTTGATAACGCCATATAATTCATATAGATAAGTGAAGAAATTGAATATACCGCTACAGCAGCTGTACCACTTACAATACCTAAAATTATCTGATTTGTTTTAAAAAATACCTGATCTATCAATACAACCATAAAAACACTTAATGCCAATTTTTTTATGTCATTAAGCAATTGTTTATCAAGATAATGAAATTTTATTTTTATCTTCAGTTTTATAAAGCAATAATAAACACGTGCTATTATCAGGCAAATGTTCAAAAAAGTTTGTACTATTGCAACAGCTACAGCGCTTGGATATTGCTGTAATATCAACACAACTAATACTGGCTGCAACACCATTTGCAATGTTTCAGTTCCCTTTAAAAACAAAAACTTCTCATTGGCATTTATTACTGCTCTAAACATCATTGTTGTTAATGTTATCACTATATTAAACAACAATAACAAAAATAAAGTTTTAGCAATTACCAGTTCTGTAACCGTCATACTTACAGCAAAAATAACATCAAGGTTTAGATAGCAAATAACACCGGCTACAAATAATATTAGTGCTATTATGCCATAACCCCTAGCTGCTACAGCAAGTATGTTTTCCATACCAACTTTATCATTTACAGCTTTGTACCTAGCATAAAAACGTACTACAGCAGCAGTTAGACCAAAATCCATAATGCTGAAATACGCTATAAACGAACCTATCAGCTGATATAAACCATACTCACTTTTACCAATATAATGCAAAAGCAACGGTACATATATAAAACCAATAACAGCATGCAGTATTATATTAAAATAACTGATTAGAATACCTATTTTACGTTCATTCATTATCTAATTTCTTATTAAACATAGCTGCATAACATAATCCAAGTACAATCCATGTACTATAAAAAATATTTAAAGAACCATTCATTCCTGCAACAATTACACCAATTAATGAAGTTAAAAGTAATAAGATCTTTATTTGAATATTATTTTGACTAGGTTTTAATGATTTGAATAATTTATATAAAATATAGAAAAATGGGCATAAAAATACTATCAGTCCAATTATGCCAGTTTCTGCAAATCGACCTACATATTCGTTCATAGCACCAAGCCCATATCTTAAAACACCTTCTTTTTTTTGGTTAGTAACCCACATTTTAACTTCTTTGTTTTGTTTTTCTTTTTCGGTAAAATTATCACTTACATAAGCACCAGTTAATCCTTTACCAACACCAAAAAAGATATTGTTCATACCTATTCTTAAATTTGATTTTATCAAAGCATACCTTGCTCCATTACTTCTCTGATTATCACTTGCAAGCGAAGTTAAATTCTTAGATATATAGTTATCAACCACTTGCATTTCCCCCTGTAATCCGCTTTCTGCTGCAACTTTATCTTTAACCATTTTCTTATTTTCAACTTTTTGGTTAGCGTTTGTTCTATTTTGATCTATCACGTTAGCACTAATTTTTGTTTCAACTTTAGTATTATTAACAGTTTTTGTTGTAATAGGTTTATTTATAAAATTATTAATAAATGTTAACGAAACAACAAATGCTAAAACACTAACTATTATTATTTTAGCAAAATTTTTCCAATACTCTTTTTTATATAAATAGCACAATAATAAAATATATAAAACGCACATTCCAAAAAACATTGCACTTGCAGTTCGTGCTTGTGCTAAAAATATAATTATTGAAAAAATAAATGTCAAACATAATAATATTATTTTATTTAATTTTAATTCATTATAAGCACGAATATTTAGAATTAAACACCATAAAACAGGTAAAACAAAGCCCAAATAATTACCAATATGCGAAGGCTCTGGAAATACAGTTCTTGCTTGCTTTGCCAATAATAAGGGTGGCCACCAATTATGTGCTACCTTTATAACATGTATATACGGATTTAATGTACTCAACATATATTTAGCTGCATCATTACCAGCTAAATAAAATATTTCAATACATCCATATACTAATACTACTAATAATCCAGTTAAAATACCTTTTATAAAAATATCAAACCCTTTTTCCCAATTATTACGATACCAACAATAAAACATATATGCTCCGCCAAAGGTATAAAAAGTATCAAGCAATAATCCTTTAACTGCTCTTGCAACCATCCAAAAAGCTATTAACGTTTTTTGATCAACATTTATGCCTAAACTATCTAAAATTGCCATTACTTTAGGCAATTTTTCAATTTGCGTTATCGGCCCATTTATTACTAAATCATAATATGGGTAAGTGTACAAACCAATTATAAGAGAAATAAAAGTTATAAGTAAATAGGATAATATAAATTTTAAGAATCTATCAAAATTCACTAAAATATTTTTGTATTTATATTGGCAATAAATTGTATAAACAGCCCCAATAAAAAAAGGGTAAAAAGTAAGCTTATTACCTAATGTTTCACTGCCAATAAAATTCATTTGAGCAACTTTGGGTATATTGTTAAAAATCAAAAAGAAAGAAACAAAGAAAAATAATACTTTAATTACTTTATTGTTCATATTTACTTACCCCTATATATTATATCTATCTTTATCTTTAGCAAAACCTTTTACTGGATCCCACCAACCATTTGTCTTGTGTTTTGAATAATATTGATCTTCTTCTGTTAATTCATTTGTTTTCTTATACCAAGGTAAATGCCTTGCCGCATATGGATATGCTGTTCTAATAGCTCTATAAAAATTCTTAAAATTATATAAATTATCTGGCAAGTATAATGCAAATGTTGTATCTAAATTAGCAAAATATATATCATCATTTATAGGTTTTTGATAAAATTGTTTCTCCCATTCAATTATATTTTTATTAAAAATACTATCTTTAGGTAAGTCATCTATTTTTAAAGAAAAACCAACTTTCCTAACAAAAGGATATTGCTCTAAATATTTAAAAAATTTGTAAATAAAATCATTTGGACAATCGTCTATAGGTATGACATCTGGATCGGTTACAATATAAAAATTATTTCTATATTTATTAAATATATTTGATTTCCAAAATGCCATATGCCCTAAGTTTTCATTCAGGCGAAAAATTTTATAAGGTATATCATTATAATATTCAATCAACGGAGGATAAGAAGAATTATTATCAATTATATAAATATTAGTATAATTACGTTTTTCTAAATTTTCTATTAATTTTTTTAGATATGATAATCTATTATAAGAAACAATAAATATAGGTATAGATTCCATTCCCATTTTTTCTTGTTCTAAAAAGGCTACTTTAATTTTTTCTTTCATATCTTTATTTAAATTAATCCATATTTGTAATAACAATAATTTTATCTTATAAGGTATAAAACGACTAATATTTTTCAAAATTTTACTCCTCTTTCGAAAAAATTAAATTTTTTAATGCTTTGTGCCAATTATTTAATAAACAGAATTCATTTTTTACCAAACTATTTTTATTCATCCTACTATTCATCGGTCTTCTTGCTCTTGTTGGATATTCTTCCGTTGTAATATGGTTCACCTTTACATCTAATTTAGCTATTTTAAAAATTTCTTCGGCAAATTCTGCCCAAGTACATACACCTTCATTGGTTGCGTGGTAAATACCGTATTTTTCTGTTTGTATCATCTCTACCAATAATGGCGCTAAATCTGCTGTATAAGTTGGGCTGCCATATTGGTCTGCAACTACTCTTATCTCTTTACGTTCCTTGCCTAAACGCAGCATTGTTTTTACAAAGTTATTGCCGTACTCGCCAAACACCCAGGATATGCGCACAATAAAATATTTATCTAATATTCTTTGTACTGCCTGCTCACCCAGCAGTTTTGTTTTACCATAAACATTTATCGGGTTCGGCATATCACTAACTTCATAAAAGCCGTCTTTTGTACCGTCAAAAACATAATCGGTACTAATATACATCATTTTAGCATTTATTTTTCTGCAAATTTCGGCAATATTTTCCGTAGCAGAAGCGTTAACTAAATAGCATAACCCCTGTTCATCTTCAGCTTTATCAACAGAGGTATATGCTGCACAATGGATTACAACATCCGGCATATAATTTGCAATAAATTCTTCTGTTGCTTTAAAATCAACAATGTCAAAATCCTGGCGAGTTGCGCCATAACATTCAATATTTTGTTTTTGAAGTTCTTTTACAACGTCATACCCAAGCTGACCGTTTGCACCTGTAACTAAAACTTTCACAATCAAATCACCTGTATAATAAACCATTACTCGACCAACGGCCTTCTAAACCGTCGGTCTGCTTATCACTAAAACAATTCTCTACAATCTTTCAAAAACGGATTCTTTTTATCTTTTTCAGATAATATCGGGTTTTCTACGCCCCACTCCACGCCGATGTCCGGATCGTTCCAACGTATTCCGGCATCAGCTTCCGGTGTGTAATAGTTATCCGCTTTGTACAAAAACTCAACATCATCAGTTAGAGTTAAAAAGCCATGTCCAAAACCGCGTGGGATTAATAGCTGCTTTTTATTTTCTTCGCTAAGTTCTACGCTAACCCATTGTTTAAAAGTAGGACTGTTTTTGCGCAAATCAACAGCTACATCAAGCACTGCTCCTTTTACGCAGCGTACAAGCTTTGCCTGCGCTTTATCACCTTTTTGAAAATGAATACCGCGAAGTGTACCTTTAACTGTACTTTTAGAATAGTTGTCCTGCACAAAGTCATAAAAAAGCCTTGCTTCTTCCATTTTCTTTTTATTCCAGCTTTCCATAAAAAATCCGCGGTTATCGCCAAATACGTCTGGCTCTATTATTAATACGCCGTTAAGTTTTGTTTTAGTTATTTTCATAATTATCTGCCTCTAAAGTTTAGTATTTTATCTTGCCGTCTGCTACTTTTTTAAGGTACTGACCATAAGGTGCTTTGCCGTATTTCTCTGCGCTTGCTAAAAGCTGCTCTCTGGTTATCCAGCCGTTGTTATAAGCAATTTCTTCCAGCACGGCAATGGGTATGCCAGTTCTTGTTTCTACGGCTTTTACAAATTCTGCCGCTTCGTTAAGGCTGTCTACCGTGCCAGTATCAAGCCAGGCATAACCACGCCCAAGCGTAATTACGTTCAATTTATCTTTTTGCAAATAAATTTTGTTTAAATCGGTAATTTCCAATTCGCCGCGGGCGGATGGTTTAAGTGTTTTGGCGTATTCACAGACGTTATTATCATAAAAATATAAGCCTGTTACTGCGTAGTTGCTTTTAGGCTGCGCAGGTTTTTCTTCAATAGATACTGCTTTACCTTCAGAGTCAAATTCAACAACTCCGAAGCGTTCCGGGTCATCTACATAATAACCGAATACTGTTGCGCCATTTTTATTAGCGGCAGCTTGTTTTAAATGTTTGCTTAAGCCTGCGCCGTAAAAAATGTTATCGCCTAAAATTAAAGCGCAGCTATCGTTGCCAATAAATTCTTCACCTAAAATAAAAGCCTGTGCTAAACCGTCCGGAGAAGGCTGTACTTTATAGCTTAATTGAAGACCATATCGTTCACCTGTGCCCAACAATTTTTCAAAGTTTGGCAAATCATGAGGCGTAGAAATTATTAAAATCTCTCTAATACCTGCAAGCATCAGCGTAGATAACGGGTAATAAATCATTGGTTTGTTATATATTGGTAATAACTGTTTACTTGTAACCATCGTCAGCGGATAAAGACGAGTACCGCTGCCGCCTGCTAAAATTATGCCTTTCATTGTTCTTTCTCCTAATAAAATTCATATGTTATTTTTTACATTTACTTTATTTAAATTCTCATATACTTCCATTTCGTTTATTAAAATTTTTAAAGATTCTATTTGATTATCTTTTAGAAATTTCGCTTTGGCTTTATTAGTTTTAAAAGTTGTGTTAGTAGATACATCTTCCAAATGTTTTATTTCTAATTTAGGATAATAAATATTTGTTAAATTATTGTTTTTAAGACTTAAAAACAATAATTCTTCTTCTCTAAACATAAAAGTTTTAGGATTAAAACCAATTAGTTTTCTAAAAAATACTGGTGTAAAAATCAAACAGCATCCATGAAGAATTATATTTTTATTTTCTTCCAAAGGATTCAATTTATTTTGCATTTTTTGTTTAATTGAGTTATGTATATTAACAATCAAATCAATTTGCTTTAAATACTGTTTAATTTTATGAATAGTTCCATAAAAGCCTTTGCCGCTCATACTATATAATAACTTTTTGTAAAAATCTTTTGATTGAAGTTTTCCTATTAATTCTTGTATAGAATTATCCTTTAAATAAACTCTGGGAGCTATCACTGCTGCATTAGTCTCTTTGTAACATTCTTCCACTTTTCTAAAAAAACTATCATCAATCAATAACGTATCATTGTTTAAACAGCAAACATACTTAGGAAAAAACTTATCTCTCGCTAACGCAATACCATAATTATTACCTTTTGCGAATCCAAGGTTTTTATCCAATACTTTCACTAATACTTTTTCTTCTGAAGCATAATAATTTAATAATTTCATACCAGAATTGTTTGGCGAACAATTATCAACGATGATAATATGATATTTTTTAGTATCTATTTTATTTTTTATGGAATTAACACAATCTACAACTTCTTTAAATAAGTTATAATTAAGTATTACAAATACAATATTATCCATATTCATTATTTAATCTCTTTCAAATAAATCTCTTGTATATACTTTTTCTTTTACATTATTTAAATGTTCATCATATCTGTTGGCTATTATTACTTTGCTTTCTTCTTTAAACTTTTCTAAGTCATTTACTACTTTATTGCCGAAGAAGATATCGCCGTCCTGTAATGTCGGTTCATAAATTATAAGTTCAATCCCTTGTGCTTTTAATCGTTTCATTACTCCCTGGATACTGCTTTGGCGGAAATTATCGCTGTTTGCTTTCATGGTTAAACGGTATACACCAACCGTTATTTGCTCCCCAATTCCGTCACCTTTAAAACCGGCTTTTTTCAAGATCTGGTTTGCTATAAAGCTTTTCCTTGTCCGGTTTGCTTCTACTATCGCCCCTATTAAGTTTTCAGGCACGTCTTTATAGTTTGCTAAAAGCTGCTTGGTATCTTTTGGCAGGCAGTAACCACCATAACCAAAGGATGGGTTATTGTAAAAATCACCTATTCTGGGGTCATAGCCGATGCCTTTAATAATCTCTGCCGTATTAAGGTTACGCATTTCGGCATAGGTATCCAGCTCATTAAAGTAACTTACACGCAACGCTAAATATGTATTGGCAAACAGTTTGATTGCTTCCGCTTCTGTTAGCCCTGCATATAATACCGGCACTTCTTTTTTGATAGCACCTTCTTTTAAAAGGTTTGCAAAAGTTTCTGCTTTTCGGCGCAGCTCTTCATTGCCATTCGGCACACCTACTACTATGCGGCTTGGGTAAAGGTTATCGTATAAAGCCTTACCTTCTCTTAAAAATTCCGGGCTGAATAAAATATTATCTGTTTTATATTTTGCACGGATTTCTTTCGTGTACCCTACCGGTACTGTGCTTTTTATTATCATTACTGCGTTAGGATTAACTTTTAAAACTATTTCTATCACGTTTTCAACGGAAGATGTGTCAAAATAGTTCTTATATAGGTCGTAATTAGTAGGCGTTGCAATAATAACAAATTCAGCTTTGCTGTATGCTGCTTCTGCATCAGTAGTTGCCGTTAGATTGAGATTATGAGTTGCTAAATATTCTTCTATTTCCTTATCCACAATAGGGGATATTTTATTATTAATCTGTTCAACTTTATCTTTAATTATGTCTACTGCCATTACTTCGTTATGCTGTGCAAGTAACACGCTTAAACTTAATCCTACATACCCTGTTCCTGCTACTGCTATTTGCATTTTACATATCACCCTTATTTAAAAATATACTTTGAATATTATTGTTAAAAATTTCTTTTTGTATTACTACTTTTAATCTATAACTATCAAAATCATTTGTATATCGTTCAAAATTATTAACCATATCAAGAATCAATTCTATTAAATTTTCCATATTTAAATTATTTATATCAAATTTATATTTATCTGGAATCATAACATCAATTTTATTTGCAGCACTTCCTTCCATTGAAGTAATAACATTACAATATAATGTAACCGCTTCCCTCGGTATGCGTTCTGGCCCTGGGAAAAAACCTAAATCAACATATACTTTAGTACGGCAAAGAATACTAAAGACTTCTTCTTTTGTCATATTTTTTAATTCAATTAGCTCTATTGTTGCATCCTTATTGTGTATTGCTTTCTTTAATTTTTCTAATAATGCTGGTGCTATTTTTGCTGGATTAAACGTTACTATTCTAGTTTTATTAGCTAATATATCCTCTTTGTTTATCGCAAAATATAAATCGTCAATCGGTCCACATAAATACTTTGTGCTTTTTTCGCTAACATTATTTTTTAACAAAAATTGACAAACATATTCGCAATTGTATAAATGATACAAATCATTGAAGTCTTCTATTTTCAATGCCCATTGATTAAAAATACATTTATATAAACATTTTATAAGCCAAACAAAACAAAACGAAAATAGTGACCATTTTTTATTTCGTATTGTTAATAAAGCTGATTTTTTTATTGACAAATCATTAAAATAGTAATCTAAAGATAACCACCAGATTATTTTTTGCACATTTTTATATTTTCTTAATAGCCCTGTTCGAGATTCTGGAACAATAATTATATTTTCTTTGAAATCTTGTATATTTAAGCTAACATTAACCGGACAATCCTCATATAGTTGATTTTTGTCCGCTTTTGTGTAATATACTATATAAGCATTTAATCCCAAACTTTGTAATTTAAATGCTAATTGATGTAAACTTCTTGGACCACCAGTTTTTACATACGGAGAATAAATATATATTTTAGTATTTGATGTAATTTTAATCATAACCTAATATTTGTCCTATATCACGAGTTTGGTTTATATTTTCCCTCTGCGGATTTGTTTAATTAAAAATTTAAATAAAACAGACGGTATAAAAGGTAAAAACAATTCAAAATACACTATTGAGCGATTTTCTCTTCTTAATCTAAACAGCCTACAAAAATTAGTTAAATTAACATTCGTATAATAATTGTTTCTTGCATTAGCAAATTTTTTTAAACGACAAACCGTTTCTACGATACTTCTATCATTAAACCTCGCTTGTATAACATCAATCTTGTCATTAAAGCCTTTTATTCTATCTATATAATAATCATCTTTATTATTAATTCCCGCCAATACCAAGGTTTGATTATTTCCATGAATCCTGTACTTAATTAACGATTTGTTCAAGTTTACTATTTTTCCGTATGCGCCAGTATAAGCTGCAAGCCAAACGTCATGTACAAACTTTTTCGGAAAAGGTAGCGCTTTTTTTGCCATTTCTGTTTTAATTAAAACAGTACAACCAGTTACCCAATTATGAATTATTGCATTTTCAAAAACATTATTACCATTATAAAAAATATACCGTGGCCGTACTTTTGTAATAGAATCTGCAACTATATTACTATTTGCATCAATTACATACATATCACTACAAATTAAATCAGCATTACTTCTTTTAATTTCGTTTACCAATATCTCTAATTTATTGGGCAGCCATACATCATCTTGGTCACAATAGGCAATATATTCTCCATTAGCCATTTCTGTTAATTTTCCAAAAGCTAATGTTGAACCTAAATTAGCTTCTCCTTGAACAATACTAAACTCAAAATTTGTTATATGCTTTTCATAAATAGTTTCATAATTTACTTCATCGTCTGGACAATCATTATATACTATTAATTCTATGTTCTTATATGTCTGTGCATTTAAAGATTCCAATTGCTCAATAAGCCACTGCATATTAGGCTTATAAATGGCCATTAAAATACATACTTTCTCCAAGATTATTTCTCCAATCACATTAATTATCTATTCTCTAATCGTATTCCAGACAGCTTTTTGTTTTCCACTTAAATATTTAATGAATCCTATCAACTGTGCATAAACGGTTAAATAAAAATATGTAATTAAACGGGATAGCTTGTCTGACAAAAAAATATTTATGTTATAGTTATAATTTATCAGCGCTCCTATGTATGTAATCACTAAAAGAAATAGTAAAATTATTGCAGTTAAACTTTCTAAAGTTAAAACTGTTAATACTAAGCTAAGTGCCAAAAATAATGCTGGTGAAATCCACCTTAATAATTTGTGCGATATAAACATAAAAGACACTATGTCTGCTGCAAAAAATCTTTTCAAATAACACAGGTTATAAAAATTACCAGCTGCAATTCTTATCTTTCTGTTTAATTCCTGTTTTAAACTGCTACCGCTTTCTTCATAGGAATAAGCCTCTGGCTCATATTCAATGTTGTAACCTTGTTCTACTATTTTCATTGATAAAAGAAAATCATCAACAGCTGTATCCTTTGGCAGTTTACAAAAAAGTTTTTTTCGAATAGCGTAACAAGCACCGTCAGCTCCAATTACAGTTTTTACTTTAGCTTCCAATTGTTTTATTTTTGATTCAAGCTTCCAGTACAATCCTTCATTTTTGCTAATGTCTGTTTCCATTGCCTTTACACGCTTTTCTCCAGCTACGCAACCGCATTTTTCATTTTGAAAATGCGGTAATATCTTTTGTAGGCATTCCCTGTTATACATTGCATTAGCATCAGACAATAAAATTATTTCTCCTTTGCAAAATTGTAACCCACGATTGATAACATTTACTTTGCCTTGACGCTCTTTAAAATCCAGCAGCTTTATATTTGAATATTTATTTTCAAATTCTTTCACTATGGCAATCGTTGCATCTGTTGAACCGTCAGAAGCAACAATTATTTCCAAGTTAACATTAGCAGTTTCTAATACCAATGAATTATTCAGCTTTTCTTTTATTACTTTTTCTTCGTTGTAAGCAGCTATAAATAACGAGATATTTGTAATTTCTGGCAACTTTTTCAGCATAGCAACACTATTTTTAGGCAGTACATATAATATTGCCGGATAAATTACATAAGGATATATTATTAAAAATATTAATAGCAGTGCAATCAGCCACATTACCAACTACTAATCCTTTCTGAATAAGAATTTAATAAACCTAGTACCTGCTTTATAAAGGCGTTTTCTTTCTGCAGGGTAAATAATAAATTGTTTTAATTTTGCTATTATGTAAGCTGGGCGCAGATAATAACGCTTTCTTGCCTGGTCACAAAAAGCTACCATTTCTTCTGCAGTTAAGTTAGGAAACGATAATACACAGCTATGCAGACCATCATCAGTTATCCATTTAGAATAGTCCTGCGTTATAATATAACCGTTTTTTTCTGCCCATCTGTATGCATCTGTTCCCGGATATACCATCAGCGGAAAAAACTGCGCAGTATCTGTATTAAGTTTTAAAGCAAGTTGGAAGGTTTCTTCCATTGTTTCTTTTGTTTCACCTGGATTGCCAACCATAAAACAGCCATGAATTAATAATCCCGCTTTTCTGGCATTTTCTACATATCGTTTAGACCAGTCGAGTTTTATACCTTTGTGCATTGCATTTAAAATACTTTGATTACCGCTTTCAAAACCGGCAATAAGTAATCTGCACCCTGCTTTCTTCATTAAAAGCATAGTATCTAAATCTAAAGTTACACGAGCATTAACCCACCAATTTATTTTTTTATTAAAGCCTTTTTGTATCATTAAACGACAAATTTGTTTGGTTCGTTCTAAATCCGCTGTAAAAGTATCGTCTTCAAAACCCAGTGATTTTAGTTCAGGGAAATTTTCAAGGATGTATTCTATTTCCTGCACTACATTTTCCGGACTTCTGAGCCTATATTTTTGCCTGCCGTGGAATGTCTGTGGGTATACACAAAAAAAGCAGTTATTCGGGCATCCTCTGCCGGTAAAAATCATCATCATCGGAAATTCTGCAGCGGCAAAAAAATAGTCTTCCGGTTTTATACCGTGCTTTTTGTAAACTTTTGAAACAAAAGGCAAAGCATCCAAATCTTCAATAAATGGTCTGTCCGCATTAGAGCTTATCTCACCATCTTCATTTCTGTAAGTTAAACCTAATATTTTTGAAAAATCTTGCAGCTCATTTTTTAACTGTTCTGCCAGTTCTTTTAAAGTAAACTCATATTCGCGGCGAGCAATAAAATCAATGGCAGTACAATTTTTCATAGTTTCTTCCGGAACAGCGCTTGGATGGGTACCTACTAAAACAGTGTAAATTTTATTATTTATTTTCTTTACTTTTTCCGCAAATTCACAATCGTTATAAATACTTGGGGTTGATGTATTAACAACAACCATTTGCGGGGCAAAATCTTTTACAATATCAAGCGCTTCATCTGTCTTTATTAAACGCGCGCAGCAGTCAATCAGCTTGCACTCAAAACCAGTTTCTTCTAGTACACCTGTTGCAGATGCCAGCCATGTAGGATAGTACAACGTACCACTTTTGGTAATTGCTGGGCTTCTCTGGTCACGAGAAAATTTACCATACTCTGTTTTGAACGGTGGATTTATCAAAAGTATTTTCATTTTTTCATCTCCAATAAAATTTTTAATACGCACCTTTTCTGAGCAATACTACTTTAAATGTTTTAAACAGCAGCGTTATATCGAGCCACACGCTCCAGTTCCTCGTGTACCAACTGTCTAACAGCACACGTTCTGCGTAGTCGATGTCGCTTCTGCCGCTTACCTGCCACATGCCGGTTATGCCTGGTTTCACCATCAGGTAGTCTTCTATATATTCCCCGTACCTTATCATTTCATCCCTTATTATCGGGCGCGGTCCTACCAGGCTCATTTCACCCTTCAGTACGTTGAATATCTGCGGCAGTTCGTCTAAACTGGTTTTTCTAAGAAATGCCCCGCTTTTTGTAATGCGCGGGTCGTTCTTTAGCTTAAAGTCTTTCTCCCATTCGGCTTTTGCGTCTGGGTCTGTTTTTAGTAATTGCTCTAAACGCTCTTTTGCGTCTACACACATGCTGCGGAATTTGTAGCAGTTAAATTCTTTGCCGTTTTTGCCTATACGCCTATGCTTAAAGATTACAGGCCCTGGTGAATCTTTATATATCCATAAGGCTATTACTATGAGTATTGGGCTTATAGCGATTATGCCCGTTATGGTTAGCACGTAGTCGAATATTGTTTTTATCCATCTGTTTATTGGTCTTGCAAGGTTGTTTTTAAGCCTTAACAGCATCAACTTTTCGTTAAACAGGCTTTCTGCTTCTATGCCGCCCATTGGTACGCCTACAAGGTTTGGTATTACGCCCATGCTTTTTACTAATGGCTGTACTTTGTAGATTAGTTTGGTTAGTTTGCCTTGTTCTAACCCCGGCGCTGCTATAAAGACGTGGTTGATGTTGTATTTTGCTATTACTTGTTCTGCATCGCTGAATTTACCTAAGACAGGGTAGTTTTCAAGGATGCCTTTTTCTACTTGATTGTCTTCTAATAAACCGATTATTTTGTAGCCCATACCGGCATCGTTTTTAATTCCTTGTACAAGTAGCTCTGCTGTTTTGCCTGCGCCTATGATGAGTACCGGTATTTGTAATAACTGGTATTTTTCAAGTATCTTTTTTACGATGTAACGAAAGATGACAAGCAGTATAAAGCTCAATATCCAGAATACTGCGATAAACATTCTTGAAGTTGAACCTGCTATGCGCGCTATATAGAGTAATATGATAATGCTTGTAACAGCGTAGCAGCTTGTTATAAAGAGTTTTTGGATTATCTGCCAGAACTGAGCGCGACGGTTATAGAGCTGTTCGATGTTTAAAAAAATAAGGTAAAGTAAGGGGAATACTAACCAGAAGTTGAGCCAGGAGATGTGCAGGCTGTGATTACCGGTATAGAAGTTACGGAAGTTAAAGGCAAGTTCTTCTGCACATATTATGGCAATGTAGTCAACACAAATTAATACGAACGGTAAGATGATATTGGTATACTTATTTATTTTTTGCAGATGTTCTGCCACGTTTTCTCACCCTGAGTTTGATTTTATTTAAAAATTATCTATAACTTTATATTGCAATCAATTATTATGTATTATATCACTTTTAAAATAAAATTTCTACTCTTGCCCTTTAACTTAACTCCGTTTTTACGCAAAAAAAGACTGCCTGCAAGCGCGTTTGCACTTACAAGCAGTCCTTTAAAACCTGTAATTTAAATTTTAGTATTATTTAATTTTTAAGGGTATAGTTTATTTCTCGCCCGTGCTGCCAAAGCCGCCGCTGCGGGTTGCGTCGGCGCTGTCGCCGTCGGCCGTAAGGTATTTGTAAAAAATGCCCTGTGCTACGCGCTCACCTTTTGCCAGGGTTACGTCGCTGTCCGTCGTATTATACAGCCCCAGCATAATGTGCCCTTCGTTGTCCTCGTTATCATAATAATCGGCGTCGATAATGCCAACGTTATTCACAAGCGCCAGTCCTTTTTTTACCGCCATGCTGCTGCGGATATGCACGCCCAAAAACTCGTCATCCTGCATATAGGCTTTCACACCGGTCGGCACCATTTGCAGCGTATGCGCCTTAATGGTAACATCCTGCGGCAGGCAGATATCATACCCCGCCGCCATTTTTGTTTTGCGTTCCGGCATGGGGAAATCAACTTCTTTAAAGGAAGTAATTTTTTCAAAACCACGTAATTTCATAGTACACCTCATTATAAAAAATCCCGCCGAAAATAATTCAGCGGGATTTAGTTTTTACTTAAATTATTTGCTTAAGCCGCCTGCCAGCACTGCTTTGCGGGACAGGTTAATGCGGCCTTTCTGGTCAATTTCCGTAACTTTTACAACGATTTCGTCACCTACGGAAACAACGTCTTCAACTTTATTTACGCGCTCGGTAGAAAGCTGGGAAATATGAACCAGGCCTTCTTTGCCCGGCAGAATTTCAACAAAAGCACCAAACGCCATCAGGCGGGTAACTTTGCCGGTGTAAACTTTGCCGACTTCTGCTTCGGCGGTAATGCCGTTAATCATATCGATTGCTTTTGCAGCTTCTTCGCTGTTAACTGCGGCGATATATACGCGGCCGTCTTCTTCAATATCAATTTTGGCGCCGGTTTCTTCAACAATCTTTTTAATGGTTTTGCCGCCGGGGCCAATAATTTTGCTGATTTTTTCGGGGTCAACATGGATGGTAGTAATTTTCGGAGCGTATTTGGACAGTTCTTTGCGCGGTTCGGAGATGCAGTCAAGCATAATGCCCATGATGTGTTCACGGCCGCGTTTAGCCTGTGCCAGAGCCTGTTTGAAAATTTCCTTGTTGATGCCGTCAATCTTAATATCCATCTGAATGGCGGTAATGCCGTTTTTAGTACCGGCAACTTTAAAGTCCATATCGCCGAGAGCATCTTCAAGGCCCTGAATATCGGTAAGAATGGTGAAATAATCGCCGTCTTTTACAAGGCCCATTGCTACGCCGGCAACCGGTGCTTTAATAGGAACGCCTGCATCCATAAGGGAAAGGGTGCTTGCGCAAACACTGCCCATGGAGGAAGAACCGTTGGATTCCAGAGTTTCGGAAACCAGGCGGATTGCATACGGGAATTCTTCTTCGGAAGGAATTACCGGCAGCAAAGCGCGTTCTGCCAGTGCGCCGTGGCCGATTTCGCGGCGGCCTGGGCTGCGCAGCGGTTTAGTTTCGCCAACGCTGTACGGCGGGAAGTTATAGTGATGGATATAACGTTTAGTAAGTTCTACGCCAAGTCCGTCCAGGGTCTGTGCTTCGCTGAGCGGAGCCAGTGCCAGCACGTTCAGAATCTGGGTCTGGCCGCGGGTAAACAGTGCGCTGCCGTGCGGGCGGGCTAAAAGGCCTACTTCGCAGGTTACAGGGCGTACTTCGTCAAGTGCACGTCCGTCCGGGCGGATTTTATCCACGGAAATGGTGCGGCGTACAATCTTTTTAACGAGTTTTTGGGTAATATAAGCAACGTCTTTGGCATTGTCAGGATATTTTTCCATAAATGCGTCGGCGATTTCAGCTTTGATGCGGGCAACGTTTTCTTCGCGTTCCAGCTTGTTGGCGTCCATCAGAGCTGCTTTCAGCTGTTCAGCGCCGTAAGCTTCAATTTCTGCGGCAAGCTCGGCAGGAGGTTCGTAAACAGGCACTTCCATTTTGGGTTTGCCAACTTCTGCCATAATTTTTTCCTGCCATTCAACCAGCTTTTTAATTTCTTCGTGGCCGAACCAGATAGCGTCCAGCATTTCGTCTTCGCTGATTTCCTTGGCGCCTGCTTCAACCATCAAAATAGCGTCTTTGGTGCCTGCAACTGCAAGGTTCAGGCGGCTTACTTTAGCCTGTTCAATGGTCGGGTTAATAATGTACTGGCCGTCAATCATGCCTACGCGCACACCGGCGATAGGGCCTTCAAACGGAATATCGGAAATGGAAAGTGCGCAGGAAGCGCCAATCATTGCCGGAATATCCGGTGCGTTGTCAGGGTCTACGGAAACGGCGGTTGCAACAATCTGCACGTCGTTATGGTAGCCTTCCGGGAACATCGGGCGGATAGGACGGTCGATAAGGCGACTGGTTAAAATAGCGGTTTCAGCCGGGCGTCCTTCACGTTTAATAAAGCCGCCGGGGATTTTACCCACAGCGTACATTTTTTCTTCAAAATCAACAGTCAAAGGGAAAAAGTCTACACCTTCACGCGGTGTTTTGGTACCGGTAGCAGCAACTACTACCGCAGTGTCGCCATAGCGCACCAATACTGCGCCGTTGGCCTGCTTGGCAATTTTGCCGATTTCCATCGTCAGCGTTCTGCCGCCAAGCTCAATGCTGTAACTATGCATTTTTTGTCCTCCTAATTTTCTCTCATTTTTGGTTTACCTGCCATATATTCTACAACATTTTTTATTTTCCTTCACTATTTTTTACAAAATTTTTTAATTTTTTTGCTTTTTTTACGCAGCAAAAAGCCCCTGCCCGTTTTTACGGCAGAGGCTTTGGCAAAACTATTCTATTTTTTCAAACATATTGGCGCCCATACCGCACAGAGGGCATTTATAATCCTCCGGCAAAGCTTCGCCTTCATATATATAACCGCAAACCTTGCAGCGCCATTTATGCGTGCCAGCCTCCTGCTGCGGTGCTGCTTTTTCTGCCGCAGGCTGTTTTTCCGCGCCGGGCGCGATATATACGCCGCCCAAATCCGCACTGCGGTCAAAATATACGGTATGCAGCATCTGTTCCGCCAGTTCGCTCAGCGGTTTGCCGTAAAAATCTGCATACAAGGCTTTAATTTCCGGGTTTTCGTGGCTTAAACGCAGCTTCATGCTGCTGTCGCGCTTGTAAAGCCCTTCAATGCGTGCCGCACGCAGAGCGTCGCCTTTATATTCCTTGTCCTTGGGCTGTCCGCCGCCGCCGATGCAGCCGCCCGGGCATGCCATAACTTCCACAAAGTGGTACTCTGCTTCGCCTGCTTTAATTTTTTCAATAAGTTTGCGGGCGTTGGCAGTACCGTAAACAACAGCCACTTTAACTTTAGTGCCTTCAATATCAACTTCCGCCTCGCGGATGCCGTCCATACCGCGCACAGGCTGCAAATCGTACAAAGCCTGCGGTGCGTCCTTGCCGGTTGCATAGCAGTAAGCCGTACGGATTGCCGCTTCCATAACGCCGCCGGTGTTGCCGAAAATAACGCCTGCGCCGCTCGCCTGCCCCATTAAATCATCATAGGCAGAATCCTCCAGCGCGGCAAAATCAATGCCTTCGTCCTTGGCAAGCATTGCCAGTTCGCGCGTGGTAATAACGTAGTCCATATCGCGCATATCTTCAATGCCAAGGTAACGCCCGGCCGCATTCATCTCGCCGCGGCGGATTTCAAACTTTTTGGCGGTGCAGGGCGTAACTGCCACATTGACAATTTTGCGCGGGTCAATGCCCATTTTTTTTGCAAAATAGGTTTTAATGGTTGGCCCCTGCATGCCGATAGGGCTTTTGGCACTGGAAATATGCGCCAGCATTTCGGGATAATAGGTTTCTGCAAATTTAACCCACGCCGGGCAGCAGCTGGTAAACTGCGGCAGCGGCTTATTGCTTTCTGTAATGCGCTGTAAAAGCTCGCTTGCTTCTTCCACAATCGTCATATCGGCGGCAAAGTTGGTATCAAGCACATAATCTGCGCCAAGCCTGCGCAAAAGCGCAACCATTTTGCCTTCAACAAAACTGCCGTCGGGCATGCCGAATTCTTCGCCCAAAGCAATACGCACGGAAGGCGAAGTGCTGAAAATAACAATTTTATCCTCATCACGGATTTCTGCCATTACCTGATACGCTTCTATTTTTTCGGTAATGCTGTCTGCCGGGCAAACATTGGCGCACTGCCCGCAGTTAATGCAGATAGGCTTATCACCCGTTGCCTTAAGGTCATAAGTTCCGCATACGCCGATATAATCGGTGCAGACGGTTTTGCAGTTTCCGCATTTAATGCACTTAAACTCCAGACGCTGGATGGAAGGATTATCCGGCTCGATGGCAACGCGGATATCCGTAAATTGGTGTTTGCTCATAGCTGCCTCCTTTTGAATCTTCTTTAAAATAACTGCTGGTTTAATTATACCTTACAGCCAAAGAAAACACAACAGAGTGCTAAAAGAAAACAATTATTTTTTGTAGTAATATTTGTAAGCGGCAAAAATAAGTATTGCCACCGTTACCAGCACGGCAAGGCGTTCGCTGTGCTGCTGAAAATTAACAATATCGTGCCCTATAACAACCTCCAGCGCCGTTGAAGGGAACTTGCCTATAAGGTTGGCAATAATGTAATCGCGCGTGGAAATTTTGCTTACCGCGCCAATCGCCGTCAAAATTCCGGACGGAAAATACGGCAGCATTCTTGCAGCCGCCATCCATTGCAGCCCTTTGCGCCCGCTCAAATCGTCAATTTTCATCAGCATCGGGCTTTTGGCAATCATTTTCTCGGCAGCGCCGCGGAACAGATAACGCATCAGCCAGAAGCTGATAACAACGCCGGTTGTTTCTGCCAGCCACGAAATTAAAATTCCCAGCGGCAAACCGAAAATAAGCCCGTTGGCGGTAGAAATAAAGATGGACGGGAAAATGCTGCCCGCATTGATTAATACATCAAGCAGGAAGCTGATAAGCATTGCCCACGCCCCAAAAGAGCGGAAATACGCTGCCAGCGCTTCCACATCGCCGCTGACGGCCAGGGCAAACATTTTTTTTACTTCTTCACCGGCAAACAGCCACGTTAACAAAGCTGCCAGGGCTAAAATAATTACCGCAGCCGCCTGTGATGCTTTTTCCGGGTTTTGATACCATTTTTCTTCCGGCATTGGGGCCTCCGTTACGAATTGAATATACGTTTAAAACGTTCGTCAAACTGCGCGTCCAGAACTTTGGTAATTTCCGCCGTCTGTCCTGCGTCTGCCAGCGTTTTTTTTGCAAGGGCGCGCGCTTCTATCAAAACATCTGTATCTTGAAGTATATCAGCAATATATAAATCAGGCAAGCCATGCTGCCGCAGCCCAAAAAGCTGGCCCGCGCCGCGCAGTTTTAAATCCTGCTCGGCAAGGTAAAAACCGTCGTTTGATGTATGCAGCACGTTAAGGCGCGCCAGTGTTTCCGGGCTGTCCGAATCTGTCAGCAGCACGCAGAAAGACTGTGCCTCGCCGCGCCCTACGCGCCCGCGCAGCTGGTGCAGCTGGGCAAGGCCGAAACGGTCGGCGTTTTCGATTATCATCAGCGTAGCGTTTGGCACGTTAACGCCAACTTCTATAACCGTAGTGCTGATAAGCGCTTTTATTTTACCGGCTGCAAAATCTTCCATCACCGCTTCTTTTTCGGCAGGCTTCATTTTGCCATGCAGCAGTGCACAGGTTATATCCTTTAAAAAAGTGCGCTGCAATTCTTCGTAAACTTCTGCTGCCGCGCGCACGCCCGGCATTTCGCCCGGCTCTATAACCGCACAGACGATATACGCCTGATGCCCGGCTTTAATCTGCCGCACCATGCCTGCGTAAATCTCGCGCCGCTTGTCACCGGTGTAGCACAGCGTTTTTATGCTCTTTCTTCCCGGCGGCATGCCCTTCATTACCGAAACGTCCAAATCACCGTACACCGTAAGAGCCAGCGTGCGCGGTATCGGCGTTGCCGTCATAACCAGAATATCCGGCTCGTAGGCCGATTTATTTGCCAGTTTGGCGCGCTGCTCAACGCCAAAGCGGTGCTGTTCATCCGTAACGACGAGCGCGAGCTTATCAAAAATAACGTCATCCTGTATTAAAGCATGCGTGCCTACAAGCACCTGCAAATTGCCTGCCGCAAGATTTTCCAAAAGTTCACGGCGGCGCACGCCTTTAACACTGCTGGTTAACAGCCCGCAGCTGATACCGGCAGGCTCCAGAAACGCCTGCAAAGTTTCGTAATGCTGCTGAGCCAGAATTTCCGTCGGCACCATAATGCAGGCCTGATACCCGTTTTCCGCAGCTTTGGCAAGCGCCAGCGCCGATACAACGGTTTTGCCGCTGCCGACGTCGCCCTGCAAAAGCCTGTGCATGGGCTTTTTATCCTGCATGTCAAGGCTTATATCCTGCCATGCTTTTTGCTGCGCTTCCGTAAGTTTAAAAGGCAGCTGCGCCAGCACTTTTTGCAAAAGCGTACCGTCAGGCGCCATTTTTATGCCGCTGCGCGTGCTTTTTACCCTGCTGCGGTAATACAAAAGCCCGCACTGCAATAAAAACAGTTCTTCAAAAATAAAACGGCTGCGTGCCCGGGCAAGTTCCGCAAAACTTGCAGGAAAATGAATGTTTTTAACGGCTTCAAAACGCGGAGGCAATTTTTTGGCGTTAATTATCTCCTGCGGCAGCGATTCCGGCAGGTAGTCTTCTGCCATGGCCAGAGCCGTTTTAACGGCTGTACGCACATTCTGCTGCGTCAGAGCGCCGCTTAAAGCATACACCGGCAAAATACCGGGTGCAGAAGCGCTTTCGCCGTCTTTTAAAATCTGCACGTAAGCATCCGTTACCATTTTTGCGCCGCGCCCAGGCTGCACCTTGCCGTCCACCAAAAGCTGCGTGCCCGGCTTAAAATTGCGCGTCTGAAAACGCTGATGCGCAAACATATACAGCTCTGCAAAGCCGGTAGCATCTTTAAGCGTTACCAGCGTATAACGCATGCGCCTGGCCGATATTCTGTCTGCCACGCGGTAAACCTCAGCGCAAAACAACTGCTTTTCTCCGTCTGTTGTAAGCTCCGCTATTGTTTTAACTTTGCTCTGGTCTACATAAGTACGGGGATAACGGTTCAGCAAATCGCCAATGGTAAAAATATTTAAATTGGCAAAATCTGCCGCTTTTTTAGGCCCGATACCCTTTAATTTTGTAATTGGCTCCTGCCACCACATAAAATCACACTGCCAATCTAAAAATAACTTGCTTTTAATTTCATTCTATGGTATGATACTTCTGTTAAATTTGTAACTGATGCTGGAATTACGTTAAGGAGGTGGGACTCATGGCATCCATTTGCGAAGTTTGCGGCAAAGGTATTCAAGCTGGTTGTAACGTCAGCCATTCCAATAGACATTCAAAACGCGCTTGGAAACCGAACATTCAGCAAGTAAGAGCCGTTGTAAACGGTTCTGTAAAACGTATTAACGTTTGCACCCGTTGCTTGCGTTCCGGTAAAGTTAACCGCGCTATCTGATTGTTACGGATTATAAAAGAAGCCTGATACCTTGGTATTCGGCTTCTTTTTTATTTAGCTGAGCGCCAATTAGTGCCGAGTGATAACGATGGCAATAATTGTGCCAGCGAAGCTACGCAAATTTTGCGATTGAATAATGAGCAAAATTTACGGACCTAAATGCTGCAACTACATCTAAATTTTAATAAAAGTATCTTAAACAAAACTATAATACAGAAAACGGTATAACAAAATGTTATACCGTTTTATTTTTTATCTTCTTGAGCGGGCAACTTCCGCAGGTTCCCAACCGCGGCACTGCATAAAATCAAGCAGGCTGCCTGTAAAATACAGCGGCTTTGCCCTCAGGCTTTTGATATCGGGAGAACCCGTTAACAGCATCAGCATGCGCAGTTCTTCTTCGGCCTGCAAAATTATTTCTGCCGCCGCGTCCTCGCCTTTGTTTACAGCCGCTTCCAGCACATTGCCGGCCATGCCGGCTATATCCGCACCAAGCGCCAGTGCCTTTGCCGCGTCCAAACCGCTGCGTATGCCGCCGCAGGCTGCAATATAACCTTCGCTGCCGCATACACCGCCCGCTTCCAAAAGCGATTGGGCCGTATTAAGCCCCCAGCCGTTTAAAAGCGCCGTGCCGCCGTAGCGTTCCGCCTCAATAGCCGGAAAATTGGTACCGCCTGCACCGCCGACATCAAAACAGGTAAAGCCCGCTTTTAAAAGCTGCTTAACCTGCCGCGCCGCCATGCCACAGCCGGTTTCCTTAACTATTACGGGCACAGGGCATTTATCAAGTATGCGCTGCATATTGGCAAACAGGCCTTTAAAATCCCTGTCGCCTTCGGGCATAATCAGTTCCTGTGCGGGGTTTAAATGTATCTGCAAGGCATCGGCGTCAAGCATGCTCACAGCCTCCAGCGCTTCTTCCGGCGTAGCCAGAGCACTGGTATTGGCAAAAACAATGCCGTCCGGATATTCCTCGCGCACAACTTCGTAGCTTTGGTAGTTGGTTTTATTTTTAACAGAACCATACTGCGAGCCTACCGCTATTGCCGCACCCGCTTTTTTTGCCGCACGCGCAAGCCGCCTGTTAATTTCCGTAACGGCGTCTGCCCCGCCCGTAACGGCGTTGATTAAAAACGGAGATAAAAAGAAAATGCCGCCGAACTGTGAGGAAAGGACTATATCCTGCGGGTTAAGCTCCGGCAGGCAGTTATGTACAAAATGTACATTCTCCAAACCGTTGGTGAGCGGTCCGTCACCAAGCTTCAGCGCATATTTGATATGGTCAAGTTTCCTCTGTTCACGCGACATTAATTACCACCGTAAAATTATTTTAAAGTTTCAAGCTGTTCGGAAAGGTCAAGAGTCAGTTCCGGTTTGTTGTTAAGGTAAGCACTGTATTCTGCTTTTTCTTTTTCTTTGGCAGCTTTGGCAATGCTCAGGCCGATTTTTTTGTGTTCCATATCTTTTTTGATAACTTTAACAACAACTTCCTGGCCTGCTTCAAGAACGTCTTCCGGTTTTTCAACGCGGGTATCGGCAATTTCGGATACGTGTACAAGGCCTTCTACCCTGTCGGTTACTTTAACGATAGCGCCGAAAGGCAGGAAACGGGTTACAATGCCTTTAACGATAGCGCCTTCCGGAAGTGCGTTTGCTTCGGTTACCCAGGGATCTTCCTGAGTAGCTTTAATGCTGAGGGCAACGCGTTTGTTTTCGCGGTCAATTTTCTTAATGAGAACGGTAACTTCGGTTTCGGGTTCGAAATCGCTTGCTTTTACATTGCGGTCCCAGGAAAGCTCGGTGTTGTGAACAAGACCAACAAGGCCTTTGCCTACTTCAACAAACAGGCCGAAATCAGCAATGCGCAGAACTTTGCCCGGTACAACCTGGCCTTCTTCAACGCTGTTGTATGCTTCTTCTTCAGCAGCTTCGCGTGCTGCTGCGCGTTCTGCAGCTCTGGCAGCCTTAGCTTCGCGCCATGCCTGTGCTTTTGCTTCGCGTTCAGCGCGCAGCAAATCGCGGCGGGAAACTACCAGGCGTTTTTTAGCAGTGTCAACTTCAATAATTTCTGCTTCCAGTTCCTGGCCGATATACGGAGTGAAGTCCTCAACGCGTTTCAGTTCAACGTGGGATGCGGGCATAAAGCCTTCAACGCCTTCAACTGCAACGGCAAGGCCTACAATGTTTTTCTGGCGGTTTTTAATTACGCGCAGAACTTTAACGGTTGCCGGGCGTTTTTCGCCTTCAGCAAGTTCGGGAACGTTTTTCCATGCTGCGTCCTGCTCAGCGCGGATTTTGGAAAGGCGTACAAAATCATCTTTGGAAGTGCCGGGAATAACCTTAGCTTCAACTTCGTCGCCTACATTAATTGTTTTTGCTACTTCTTCAGGATCTCCGGCAGCCCATTCGCTGTAAGCGATGGCGCCTTCTTTCATATAGCCAAAGTCTACATAAACTTCATCCTTATCTTTTTGAATAACAGTAGCCTTCACGATTTTGCCGGGATAAATGTCGTTGTTTTCCCAACTCTGCTCCAGCATACTTTCAAAAGATTCCATGTTTTCCATGTTTTCCATTACAAATAAAGCCTCCTTGATTAATCGGTCCGGCGTCGAAGCACCGGCCGTTATGCCAATTTTGGTGCAACCACGAAACATTTCCGGTTTTAATTCCGCAGCCGTTTCGATGTGGTATGCAATTTTACAGCGTGCAGACACAATATCATATAAATGCCTTGTGTTGGCGCTGTTTTTACCGCCGATAACAATAAATGCATCAACTTTTCCCGCAAGTTCCCCCGCGGCATTCTGACGCTCGCTTGTAGCCGTACAGATAGTTTTTTCTATTTTGTACTCTCCCGGCCTTTCTTTTTGAATCCCGGCAAGCAGTTCTTCAAATTTTGCCAGCTCAAAAGTAGTCTGAATCGTAACTCCATATTTATCTGCAACGGGTATACCGGCAATATCTTTATTATATTCTACTATTATAGCATTTTTTCCTGCCCATGCCGAGATACTTTTTACTTCAGGATGATTTTTTTCTCCGATAATTATAACAAAATATCCTTCTTCGGCCAATTTTTTTGCTTTTAACTGTGCTGCGCGCACATGCGGGCAGGTTGCATCAATAATATTCAGCCCTTTTTCTTCCGCAGCGGCGTAAACTTCAGGCCCAACTCCGTGTGAACGGAAAATAACCGTATCGCCTTTTTTAAAGCTGTTAAGGCTGTCGCAGCAGCTTACTCCTCCTGCTGCCAGTTCCGCCGTAAGCTGCGGGTTATGTATAAGCGGCCCCAAAGTTGCCGCGTGCGTTTCTTTGCCGCACTCGCCGCGCGCCATATCCACCGCGCGCTTAACTCCATAGCAAAAGCCGCAAGGCTCTGCCACAAACACCTGCATGTTACTTCACTCCCTGCAGAGCTTTTATGTCTGCCGTTAATTTATCTGTCAAATCCTGCAAAACCTCTTTATTTAAGCCAACCGGCGGAAAAGGCACCGGTGTGCCGAATTTTACCACAACCTTGGGCCACAGCCTGCCGCAGCGCTTGATATCCGTGCCGCTTACTGCCGTCGGCACAATAACGGCGCTGGTTTTTCCGGCCATCATCAGCGCGCCCGGCTCCAGTTTGCCAAGCTGCCCTGTTTTGCTGCGCGTCCCTTCCGGGAATATCGCCAGCACCTCGCCGCTTTGCAGAATTTCAATGCCATGCTTGATTGCCGCCCTGTCCGCGCCGCCGCGGTTAACCGGAAACGCGCCCAGAGTTTTATAAATATAGCCGAGCACCGGCACAAAAAGTTCGCGCTTGGCCATAAAATGCACCTTGCGCGGCGCCGCAACGCCTATAACCGGCGGGTCGAGCAGGCTTAAATGGTTGCTTGCTATAACAAGCGGGCCTGTTTTGGGAATGTTTTCCGCGCCGTGTACTTCAAGACGCAGAAAAATTTTAAACAAAATTCCCAGTACAACATCCAAAAATGAATACAGCATCTTATTTCTCCTGTACTGCTTTTAAAATATGCTCTGCTACTTCGTCTATCGTCATATCGGAAGTATCAAGAAATTCGGCATCGTCAGCCTGTTTAAGCGGAGCAATTTCGCGTTCGCTGTCCTGTTTGTCGCGGAAAGCGATTTGTTTTTCAAGTTCTGCCAAATCAACTTTTTCGCCTTTGGCAAGCATTTCTTTATAGCGGCGCATAGCGCGTTCCTTAACGCTGGCCGTTAAAAATATTTTTACCTGTGCATGAGGAAATACCACGGTGCCAATGTCGCGCCCGTCCATAACAACGCCGCCGACTTCGCCCATACGGCGCTGCTGGTTTACCATTTCAGCGCGCACGCCGCCCACGGCGGATACTTTGGAAACAACGGCCGTTACTTCCGGAGAACGGATTGCTTCCGTAACTTCCGTGCCGTCAACGAAAACGCGGTTGGCGTTTGCTTCGGGCTTAAAAGTAATTACCATTTCCTGCGCCATTTTTTCTACAAGCTCCGGGCTGAACGGTTTGCCCGTTTGCAGAAACTTCCACGCTACGGAGCGGTACATGGCCCCGGTATCAATATAAATGTAACCAAGTTTGCCTGCGACCAGTTTGGCTATGGTGCTTTTTCCGGCACCGGCCGGGCCGTCGATGGCAATTACCGGTTTTTGTGCATTCATTTTATCCCCACCTGTTTTTATATTTGTGCGGCAAAGGTGCCTGCGGCATAACCAGTGGAAAACGCCGCCTGCAAATTGTAGCCGCCCGTATAACCGTCGATATCCATTACTTCGCCCGCAAAAAACAGCCCTTTTATTAATTTGGATTCCATTGTTTTAGGGTCTATTTCCTTCAGGCTTACGCCGCCTGCCGTTACAATAGCTTCCGCTATTGGCCTTGTACCGGTAATTGGTACCGTAAATGCTTTTAAAACATCCACAAGGCGGCGGCGTTCTGCGCGCGAAAGCTGGTTGACAAATTTTTCTTCATCAATAAACGCCTGGTCAAGCACTGGCGCAATAAGCCTCTGCGGCAGCAAATCCTTCATGCCGTTGGGCATTTGCTTGCGGCTGTACTGTGTAAAATCGCGCTGCAAACGTGCGTCCAGCTTGTCCTTATCAAGCGCAGGCTTTAAATCAATGGCAAGTTCAACCTCCTGCGCGCCTTTGGCAAAGGCTTCCGCCACGCATTTACTCAGCGAAAGTATTATCGGGCCCGATACGCCGAAATGCGTAAAGAGCATTTCACCGAACTCCGAGCCTATCTTTTTGCCGTCCGCATAAACGGTGCCTTCTATATTGCGCAGGCTTAAGCCCTGTAAGCCTCCTATGTAGGGCGAATCGCTTTCAAGCGGAACCAGGCTTGGCGCCAGCGGTACAATGGTGTGCCCCAACGCTTTGGCAAGTTTCACGCCGCTGCCGTCGCTGCCGGTGCCAGGGTAAGATGACCCGCCTGCCGCCAGAATAACGGCGTCGGCCGTAAATTTCTGCCCGTCGGCAGTTACAGCGCCGGTTATTTTGCCGAATTCTGCCGTAATGCTTTTTACTTTGCAGTCTGTAAGCAGCCTGCCGCCATAGTTTTTATAAATTTTAACAAGAGTGTCAACAACGTCAGCAGCTTTGTCGCTTACAGGGAACACCCTGCCGCCGCGTTCAACCTTGGTAGGCAGGCCGTTATCCTCCAGAAGCTGCACAATATCCTGATTGGTAAAGCGGTGCAGCGCACTGTTTAAAAAGCGGCCGTTGCCGGGTATGTTTTTAATAATTTCCTGCAAATCGCAGTTATTGGTAATATTGCAGCGCCCCTTGCCGGTAATAAGTATTTTTTTGCCGGGGCGGCGCATTTTTTCTAAAATTATGGTCCTGGCGCCGCTCTGTGCTGCGGCAATGCCTGCCAAAAGGCCCGCAGCCCCGCCGCCTATAACAAGTACATTAGCCATTAAGCTTTGCCGCCTTTTTTAAAGTTTCTGCCTCGTCCTCGTTAAGTTCGCGCATTTTGCCCTTGCTTAAGCCCTTTAAGCTGAGCGTGCCAAACTTAATGCGTTTAAGGTTGCGCACCGGAAAGCCGATATAATCGCACATACGGCGGATTTGGCGGTTGCGCCCTTCATGTATGGTAATATCAAAATATGTCATATTTCTTTCATGGTCATATTCCAGAAGCGTTACAACGGCAGGAGCCGTCATACCGTCATCAAGTTTAACGCCAAGGCGCAGCAAATCGAGCTTTTCCTGCGGCACAATGCCCGGCACGCCCACGCGGTAGGTTTTGTTTACCTCGCGGCTCGGGTGCATCAGTCCCTGCGCCAGCGCGCCGTCATTTGTTAAAAGCAAAAGCCCTTCCGTATTATAGTCAAGCCTGCCAACCGGGAACACGCGCTGCGGCAGATCCTTAACATAATCGGCCACGGTACGCCTGCCCTGCGGGTCGCTCATGGTTGTTACCACTCCGCGCGGCTTGTAAAACAAATAATATGCCTTACGCTCACGTTTAATGGGCTTGCCGTCAACGGTAATAAAGCATTTTTCGTCAACCTTGGTACCGAGTTCTTTAACGACTTTGCCGTTAACCTTCACTCTGCCGTCAAGTATATACTTTTCTGCTTCGCGCCGCGAAGCAACGCCGGCTGCCGCCAGCACTTTCTGCAATCGTTCTTCCATGTATTATACTCCGTCGTTTTGTGTATTGCTGTCTGCATCTTTCAGGCTGTCCAAAAGCGAAATCTGTTCAGGCCCGCTGCTGTCCTCATCCGGCAAAGCAGGCAAATCCTTCAGTGAATTAAGCCCGAAAGTAAGCAAAAATTTATCTGTCGTTGCGTAAAGAATCGGGCGTCCGAGCGCTTCCTTGCGCCCTGCCTCGCAGATAAGCCCGTATTCCAGAAGCGTATTTACAACGCCGTCCACCTTAACACCGCGGATGGCTTCCATTTCGCCGCGCGTTACCGGCTGCTTAAACGCAACAATGGCCAAAGTTTCCATTGCCGCTGCCGATAATTTTACTTCCTGCACGCGCTCCAGCTGTTTTAAAAGGGCATAATGCTGGGGCTTGGCACACAGCTGATAGCCGCCCGCCACTTTGCGCAGGCATAAGCCGCGGTTTTCTTCATTGTAAGTTTCTTCAAGCATGGTTAAAAGTTCCCACACCTGCGGCTTGTCAAGCTGCATAATACCGGCAATCTGTGCTACCGTAAGCGGCTCGCCTGCCGCAAACAGCAAAGCCTCCAGAGAGCCCTGCAAATATTCATGAAACATTGTTTTCGCCCTCCCGGTGCAGGAATATGTATATCGGCGCAAAAGGCTCCGTCTGCGTTATATTTATAATGTTCAGCTTCAGCAGCTCCAAAAGCGCTAAAAATCCGGCTATTTTTTCACTGCGCGAGCCGGTGCTGCTGAAAACTTCTTTAAATTCCACACCGTTTAAACGGCGCTTAAGCAGGCTGACAATTTCTGCCATTTTTTCCTGCACGCTGAACTCCTGACGCTCAATAAAAGCCGTGGTTTCGTGCCCGGCAGCCAAAAGCGCCAACAGGCTTTTTACCAAGTCGCCCGCCTGATACTGCGCAATGCTGCGGTTTATCCTGCCTTCTGCCAGCGGCCTGCGGTAAACGTAACGCTCCGCCGCCGTTTTCATTTCGGTAAGTTTTGCCGCACACGCTTTAATGCGCCTGTACTCAATCAGCATCTCCACCAGCATGGTGCGCGGGTCTGCTTCTTCCTCGTCGGTTTCAGGCGCAGGCTTCGGCAAAAGCATTCTCGATTTTATCTGCAGAAGCGTTGCCGCCATTACCAGAAACTCACTGGCAATTTCCATGTCAAATTCCGCCATGGCTGATAAATAAGCAATGTACTGCTCGGTAATTTCCGCTATGGGAATATCGTAAATATCTATTTTATCTTTTTCGATAAGGTGCATTAAAAGGTCCAGCGGGCCTTCAAAATCACTGACTTTTAAAGATAAATCTGCCATAAATTATACTGCCCGGCCTTTAAGCCCTGCCAATATGGCGGCAATCCCTTCGTTAATATCAGAAAAATATTCCTAAAACAGTATTGATGAGCTCTAAATAAGCCAAAGCAAACGGCGTAATAATATAGCTGATAAGCCCGCTTGCCACAAGGGCTATAAGAATGTAAAAACCGTAACGCCCTACAAAACTGTTATATTTGTATGCAGTCTGCGGCGGCAAAAATTCATCCAGCAGGCGTGAACCGTCCAGCGGCGGTATGGGCAGCAGGTTAAAAAAGGCAAACCATACGTTGTACTGCATAGTCCACAACAAAAACATTCTTACGCCTGGTGTTAAAATGTGCATTTTATTCATAATTGCCATTATCAACACTGATAAAAAACATAAAAACAAATTAGCCGCAGGCCCTGCCAGGGACACTTTTATCATGCCTTCGCGCCTGTTGCGGAAATTATTGGGGTTAATGGCAACCGGCTTTGCCCAGCCAAAATGGAACAAGGCCAGCATGATTGCGCCCAAAATATCAAGATGCGCCAGAGGGTTAAAGGTTAAACGCCCAAGATAACGCGGCGTAGGGTCACCCATGGCATCTGCCGTAAGGGCATGGGCATATTCATGTATGGTAATGGCAATTAAAAGTGCCGGTACCGTATAAATCATCGAACTAAAATCAAACATAAAACCCTCCACTAAAACAAACTAAACAATAATATTATTATAACGTATTTTTGTAAAAAAGAAAACGGGACTGTAACAGGCAGCCCCGTTTTTTGCAAATATTTTATTTACCGGTAAAACGCGGTGCGCGTTTTTCCTTAAAAGCGGCTATGCCTTCGCGGCAGTCTTCCGTTGCCATGCAGAGAGTCTGGGCCACGGCTTCCGTATCAAGCACATCGTCAAGGCTCATGGCAGTGTTATTAACATACTTTTTAATCAGCGCCAGCGAAAGCGGTGCCGATTCAGCAAGCCTTGCCGCCATTTTATAAACTGCGCCAGGCAATTCTTCCGCAGTGCATACATGGTTCAGCATGCCGAAGCGTTCTGCCGCAGCGGCGTCAATCAAATCAGCGGTAAACATCAGTTCCTTGGCACGGTGTACGCCAACTGCTTTCGGCAAAAAATACAGGCCGCCGCAGTCGGGTATCAGGCCAACCTTGGCAAAGCTCTGCGCAAAACGTGCAGTATCAGCGGCATATACCAAATCGCAGGCCAGCATCAAATTAACGCCTGCACCGGCCGCAACGCCGTTAACCATGGCAATAAACGGTTTATCGATGGTTGTAATGCGTTTGGCAACCGCGCCCACTTTAATAATAAAAGCACGGCGGGCACCGGCATCGGGCAATGCTTCCAAAAACGGCAGGTCGCCGCCTGCGCAAAAGGCCTTACCGCTGCCGGTAAGCACTACGCAGCGTATTTCTTCATCCTGCTCTGCCCTGTCAAGAGCCTCGTGCAAACCGTCAATCAGCTTGTCATTCATGGAGTTCAGGCTTTTCGGGCGGTTCAGCGTAATTGTTGCTACATGGTTTTCAACACTAAACAAAACTGCTTCTTCCATATTTTCAGCCTCCTTTGGCATACTACCACTGCTGTTATTTATGTTCTTTTTTCAGTTCGTCCAGTAAAAACTCGTTTTTAACGCGTATATAAGTCCCCTTCATGCCGAGGGATTTTGTTTCTATCAAACCGGCGCTTTCAAACTTTCTTAATGCGTTTACAATAACGGAACGCGTAATGCCAACGCTGTCGGCAATTTTGGAAGCAACCAGCAGCCCTTCCGTGCCGTTAAGCGCTTCCATAATGCTGTTAATGGCCTCCAGCTCCGAAAACGAAAGTGTAGAAAAGGCTATCTGCACCATGGCTTTTTTGCGGGCTTCTTCTTCCACGCGCGCTGCACGCTCGTGCAGAATTTCAACGCCGATAACAGCCGCCGCGTATTCGGCCAGCAGCAAATCTTCGTCATTAAATTCACGGTCATACTTGGCAACAATTAAAGTGCCGATACGCTCGCCATTGCCGTAAATAGGCACAATTGTTGTACGCTTGTCGCCAAAATAGCATTTGGTGCCCTTTAAAAAGGAACATTCCTCGTTTACATGGCCGATATTGGAAACAGTTTCCCTTGTTTCCATTATAAAATTAAGGTAAGACGGAGGAAAACGCTTTACATCAAGCACCTGCTCGCGCATAATATCACATTCAAAATCGTCAAGCAGCGCATAGCCTTTAATGCCGCCCTTACGGCCGACAATATAGACATTGGCCACTATAACATCTTTCAGCAGGCGGGCAATGGCATTAAATTCCACTTTCTCACCGCGCTGAAGCAATTTGTTGATTTTTCTTGTTTTTTCTAAAAGTTCCACAATAGCCCCTCCAATCTACGCGCGCGGGAAATTCTTCTCATAAACAGAAGTAATCCTCTCCGTCGTTACATGCGTATAAATCTGAGTAGTTGACAGATTAGCATGGCCCAAAAGCTCCTGCACCGCCCTCAAATCCGCACCGTGGTCCAGCAAATGAGTGGCAAAGGTATGCCGTATGGTATGCGGTGAAACATTTTTTCTTAAGGCCAGCTTTTTAATATATTTATCAAGTATGCGGCGTACGCTGCGGTCCGTAAGCGGCCCGCCCAGGCGGTTAACCAGCAGTTTATCGTGCGGTGCTGCATTATAGCGTGCCATTAAGGCCTGCCTTGCCCCGTTAAGGTATTTTTCTACGGCTTCGCGGCAGGTATGGCCAATAGGCACCAGCCTGTCTTTATTGCCTTTGCCGTGCAGCAGCACAAACATATTGCCAAGGTCAATCGTATCAAGCGTAAGCCCTACCAGCTCCGAAACACGGCAGCCGGTGGCATACAAAAGTTCCAGCACTGCCTGGTCACGCAGGCCCAGTTCGCCTGTTGTATCGGGCAGTTCCAAAAGCTCGTTAACTTCAAACTCCTCCAAAAATACGGGCAGGTGTTTTTCCAGCTTCGGTGTCCGCACTTTTACAAAAGGATTCTGCTTTACTTTGTTTTCTCTTTGCAGGTATTTATAAAAAGAACGCAGGGCGGATATTCTGCGGGCAATGGTTGTGCGCGCATATTTTTTGCCGTTCATGTCTGCCAGATAGGAACGGATATCCAGCACGTTTATTTCCTGCCAGTTAAAGCCGCCGGGATAACGTGTTTTTAAAAATCCGGCAAATATATCTATATCTGCCGCATAATTTTTTACCGTAAGCGCAGAAGTATTTTTTTCAACTGCAAGATACTGCAAAAATTTATGTACTTCCGGATATGCGTTTGCTGCTTCCTTCATAAATATCCCTCTTTTAAAGTAAAATTATAGTATCATAATTGTTAAACAATTTCAATAATTGCTATCCATATTTTTTAAATTTTCTGCGTTTTTATTTTTTGCAAAGCACAAAAACGCAAAAAGCAGCGGTTTTAAAGCCGCTGCCTCATATTTTACCGCATTTTAAAGCCCGGTATTTAATTGTTTCTGCACCTCTGCCAGTGCTTCAAGCGCCCTTTCGGCAATCATTGCATTTTTTATCTTTTTGCCGCGCACGCGCTTGCCGAGCGGCGGAATTAAACCAAAATTAACATTCATCGGCTGGAAATTTTTAATTTCCGGGCTGCTGATGTAATGCGCCAGTGCCCCGTGCGCCGTTTCCGGCGGAAAATCAACCGGCGGCTGCCCCAGCACCCTGCGCGCGGCATGTATGCCTGACATAAGCCCGGATGCTGCCGATTCAACATAGCCTTCCACACCGGTGAACTGACCGGCGAAGAATAAGCGCGGCTGAGTGCGCAGACTGAAATCGGCATTTAAAAGTTTGGGCGAATTAATGTAGGTATTTTTATGCATTACACCGTAACGCACAAATTCTGCATTTTCAAGCCCCGGAATCATGCCGAATACACGCTTCTGCTCGCCCCATTTAAGGTGAGTCTGGAAACCGACGATATTATAAAGCGAAGCCGCAGCGTCATCCTGCCGCAGCTGCACAACGGCATAAGCCTCTTTGCCGGTGCGCTTGTCCACCAGCCCCACCGGTTTTAACGGCCCGAAACGCATGGTGTCTTCACCGCGGCGCGCCATTTCTTCAATAGGCATGCAGGCTTCAAAAAACACTTCTTTTTCAAAATCCTTTACGGGGGCAAGCTCTGCCGTACGCAGCGCCTCCCAAAAGGCAACATATTCCTCTTTGGTTTCAAAGGGACAGTTTAGGTAATCTGCGTCGCCCTTATCGTAGCGCGAAGCACGGTAAACTTTGCTGTAATCAAGGGAATCGGCTGTTACTATCGGCGCTGCCGCATCAAAAAAGTGAAAGTAATCTTCACCTGCGAGCTGCGCAATTTCTTCTGCCAGCGCGCCGTCCGTCAGTGGGCCGGTAGCGGTAATTACAACGCCTTCCAGTGACGCAAGGCTTGTAACTTCTTCGTTTTTAACCGTAATTAACGGATGGTTTTTAATTTTCTGCGTAACGGCTTCCGCAAAGCCTTCGCGGTCTACCGCCAAAGCCCCGCCTGCCGGAACCTTATGTTCATCGGCGCATGCCATAATAACGGAATCAAGGCGGCGCATTTCTTCTTTTAAAAGCCCGACGGCGTTTTCTATATTGCCTGCGCGCAGCGAATTGCTGCACACAAGCTCTGCAAATTTATCTGTTTTATGTGCCGCGTCCGATTTAAGCGGCCTTTTTTCGTACAGTATAACCGGCACGCCGCGCTGCGCAAGCTGCCATGCAGCCTCGCACCCGGCCAGCCCTGCGCCGATAACGTGTACCGGCTCATTTACTTTTTGCATTGGCTGCCGCCTTTCCTTTATAAGTTTTTACGGCATCTTCACAGTTTTCGTTTGTGCAGAATAACTTTTTGTTGCCGTTTCTGTCCGTTTTTTCATACAAAATATGTCCGCATTTGGGGCAATGCTGCTCTGTCGGCTTGTCCCAGGAGGTAAACTTGCACTCCGGATAGTTGGAGCAGCCGTAAAATACCTTGCGAGTTTTGGTTTTGCGCTCGATAATATCGCCGCCGCAGTCCGGGCATTTTACGCCGATTTTTTTCAGTATCGGCTTGGTATTGCGGCATTCCGGAAAACCGGGGCACGCCAGAAACTTGCCGTAGCGGCCCTGTTTATATACCATCATGCGCCCGCATTTTTCGCATTTTACATCGCTTACTTCCACCGGCGCTTCAACGGTTTCTATTTCTTTATCCGCCTTTTGCAGAAGATGTGAAAAAGGCTCGTAGAAGTTTTCCAGAACGGTTTCCTTATTGGCTTCGTGCTCGGCAATTTCGTCAAGCTCGGTTTCAAGGTTTGCCGTAAACGGAATATTGATAATATCTTTAAAATAAGTAGTCAGCATGTTGACTATCAGTTCGCCAAGCTCGGTGGAAACGAGCTTTTTGCCGTCCTTAACGATATAGCCGCGGTCAAGGATGGTTTGAATGGTAGGCGAATAGGTACTCGGGCGGCCTATGCCTTTTTCTTCCAGTTCCTTAACAAGCGTTGCTTCGGTAAAATGCGGGGGCGGCTCGGTAAAGTGCTGCTCTGCCGGCATAAGTTTATGCAGCTTAAGCGGCGTTTGTTCCGGCAGATACGGAACTTCTTTTTCCTTTTCGCCTGCCAGTTCTTTTTTGTCGCTTAATTTTAAAAAGCCGTCAAACTTAAGCACTGCCCCGCCTGCACGCAGCTGGTAGCCTGCCGCGCCGATTAAAAGAGTTGTAACGTCGTATACGGCGGCTTTCATCTGGCAGGCAACGGTGCGTTTCCAGATTAAGGTATAAAGTTTAAGCTGGTCTTTGGTAAGGTACTGCGCCACCGCTTCCGGCGTGCGTTCCACAGATGTCGGGCGGATGGCTTCATGCGCGTCCTGCGCGTTCTTTTTGCTGCTGTAAACATTAACGCCTGCCGGTACATATTCCGCACCGTAGGTGCTGCCTATAAAGCTGCGCAGCTCGGCCGTAGCCACATCCGAAAGGCGCACGGAGTCGGTTCTCATATACGTAATAAGGCCGACGGCGCCGCCCTTGCCGACATTTACGCCTTCATAAAGCTGCTGCGCCAGCAGCATGGTTTTTTTGGTAGAAAAGTTCAGTTTTTTAACGGCATCCTGCTGCAGGCTGCTGGTAGTGTACGGCGGCAGCGGGTTGCGCTTACGTTCTTTTTTATCTGCCTTTTCAACAACGTAGGCGGCTTCTTTCAGCGCCGCTTCCGTTTTGGCAGCTTCTTCCGCGTTATTTATTTCAAGCTTCTTGCCGTTAAATTTAATAACGTCAGCGTCAAAAATAGGCGCTTTGTCATTCTCGCGCAGGCGTGCCGTAATAGTCCAGTATTCCTGCGGCACAAAGTTGGCAATTTCCTTTTCCCTGTCGCAGATAATTTTTACGGCTACGGTCTGCACGCGCCCGGCACTGAGCCCTTTGCGTATTTTGCGCCACAAAAGCGGGCTTAACTGGTAGCCCACAATGCGGTCGATAATGCGGCGCGTCTGCTGGGCGTCAACCATGTCAAGGTCAATCTTGCGCGGGTGCTTTAATGCTTCTTTTACAGCGCCCGGCGTAATTTCATGAAACTCAATGCGGCAGCTGCTTTCAGGGTCAAGCCCCAAAATATATGCCAGATGCCAGCCGATAGCTTCGCCTTCGCGGTCAGGGTCAGTTGCGATATAAACTTTATCAGCCTTTTTGGCTGCCGTTTTCAATTCCTTAATCAGTTCGCCCTTGCCGCGGATATTGATGTACTTGGGCTGAAATCCGTTTTCTACATCCACGCCGAAAATGCTTTTCGGCAAATCGCGCAGGTGCCCCATGGAAGCGCGCACAGTATAATTGCGCCCCAGAAATTTTTCTATTGTTTTTGATTTGGCGGGAGATTCCACAATAACCAGGTTTTTAGCCATTAAACGTCCTCCTAAAGCAGGTAATAACTGCGGGCGGCGGTTTGCGCCACCTTGCCGCGCATCTCCAAATCCAAAAGCCCCATGCCGGCTTCTGCCAGCCCAAGGCCGCTTTTTTCAAGTATTTCTTCAAGCGAAAGCGGTTCAAAGCTTAAAATTTTTAAAACCGCTTTTGCGTTATCATCAAGTTCATCTTCCCCATTCCCGCTGCCGAACAACGCCGGCTGCTGAGGGAAGCTTGCCAGTTTGAGGCTTTCAAGTATGTCCTCCGGCCTGTCTACAAGCTGCGCACCGCTTTTTATAAGGCTGTGGCAGCCAATGCTCGTTGGCAGAAAAATGCTGCCGGGCACGCAGTAAACTTCATGCCCTTCTTCAAGCGCATATTCGGCGGTAATCATGGCGCCGCTTTTTTTAGCGGCTTCCGCCACGAGTATGCCGTGCGTCATGCCGTTAATTATACGGTTGCGCGCCGGAAAATTATACGCAGCAGGCGGTGTTCCGGGAGGGTATTCCGTAACAAGCGCGCCGCGTTCACAAATTTGTGCAAATAAATTTTTATTGGCTGCCGGGTAGGCAATATCAATGCCGCAGCCCAAAACGGCAACGGTTATGCCGCCTGCCGCCAGTGCGCCCCTGTGTGCAGCCGTATCTATGCCTCTGGCGCCGCCGCTTACAATAACAACGCCTGCCGCTGCAAGGTCTGCCGCAAAGGCATCGGCAGCCTTAAGGCCGTAGCCCGAAGCCTCGCGCGAACCGACAATGCCGATGCTGCCGCGTAAATCGGGCAGGCTGCCTTTAACGTACAGCACCTGCGGCGGCGATGCGATTTGCTTTAAGCTGTAAGGGTAGGCATCGTCTTCCGGCGTTAAAATTGTTACGCCGTTATTCAAACAAAAATCTTTCAGCCAGGCGGGATAATTAAAATCCCTTCTGGCAATAAATTTACTAACTGTTTTTTCATCAATTCCGGCTTCCGCCCATGCTTCCGGCGGAGCCATATATGCTTCGGCAGGGCTTTTAAACTTCGCCGCCGCTTCTGCAATTTCTGCGCTGCGCGAGCCAAAGGCTGCAAACAGCGCGGCAAAATAGTATTTATCCAAGCAGCACACTCCATACTGTATTGTATCCGCAAATTCACTTCATTATAATTGCTAAATCAGTTATGGTCAAGCCCGTCAAGCGTTTTCAGTACAAAATCTGCCACTGCGTCTGCCGCGTAAGGTTTGCCGTAAGCCGCCCTGCGCCTGCGCCGCAGGCTGTTTTTTTCTTCCGTGCCAAGCTCCACATATTTTTTTACAAAGCCGCAAACCTCCTGCGGCGTTGCGGCAATTTTTGCTTCGCATTTTTCGCACAGGTAACCGGCGTTGCGCACCTCCTGCCCCGGCAATGGGTCATATAAAATAAATTCGGTGCCGATAGCAAGGGTTTCTGCCGCAGTAAGCCCGCCGGCCTTGCTTATTACAATATCGGCGCTGCGCAGAAGCTGGGGCAGTTCCGCTATAAAATCAAGCACCATTACGCCGGGCAGCGCCATTTTTTTCAGTTTTTCGGCTAAGTTCCTGTTATGCCCCGTTACGGCAGCTATTTTTAATCCTTTAATATCGCGGCATTCCGTAAGCGCGCGCAAAAGCTCCGGCATCGGCAAAAGCCCGTCGCCCCCGCCCATTACAAGGCACAAGGTATCATCGGCGGCATAGCCGAGCCTGCTGCGCCACTTTTCGCGCTCAAAAGGCGCGCTGAAGGCACTGCGTACAGGTATGCCCGTTACAACGGCAGGTATGCCGAGTTCCGGCGGCGGCTGGATGGATTCGTCCGCCGTAAAATAAACGTCCAGCCCTTTATAAATCCACCAGTGGTGAAAGTTAAAATCGGTTATTACCGCACCAAGCCAAAGCCCGGGCGCACAGCGTTTTTTGTACTGCGCCATAACCCCTGCCGGCGTAGGGTGCGTTACTATTACCGCATCCGGCGAAGTTTTTTTAATGAACCCCTGCGCCAGATAAGAAAGCAGCAGGTTTAAAAAATCGCGCAGCCAGAAAGAATTATTGCCGGTGTTGCTCCAGTGGTACGCTATATCGTACAGCTTTGGAATGTGCTTTAAAATGCCGATGTAGCCTCCCAAAATAATGTTGCCCAGCCACTTCGGAAAGAAATCGAAAGCACTGCCGTTGACCACTTTAACGTTGCCGTGTTTTTTAAACGCCTCCTCCAGCGCTTCGGCCGCCATTTTATGGCCGCTGCCAAGCGGAGCCGAAAGCAGGAGTATTGTATATTTGCATGCTGATGCAGCCATTTAACGAACCTCTTGAAAAAATTTTGTAAAAAAACTTGAACCTGTTATCAAAATCATATATCATAAATAACAATTAGTAAAGAAATTAACCATAATTTTATATTTGTAATTTTAAATGGAGGCTATTATGCAAAAACGTTTACCTGTTGAACATTTTCATTTTCCCGTTGAAAAAATTAAATCCGGTTATTATTCGGACGCCTATTTTCTGCGTACCGAAGAAATTTTAAACGGCGACAACCATCACCCGCGCGTTATGATGCAGGTGTTTACCCGCGAAAATGTCGTTGTATGCGGCATTGACGAAACTATAGCGCTGATTAAAACCTGCGCGCATAATCCCGAAAGCATCACCATCCATGCCCTGCATGACGGCGATGAAGTTAAGCCCTGGGAAACCCTGATGACCATTGAAGGCGACCTTGCCGACTTTGCCCATCTGGAAACTGTTTACCTCGGCATTCTGGCACGCCAGAGCCGCATTGCCACCAACGTGCGCCGCACGGTAGAAGCTGCAAACGGCAAGCCGGTGCTGTTCTTCCCCGCGCGCTACGATACCTGGCAGACCCAGGAATGCGACGGCTATGCAGCCAAAATCGGCGGCATTAAAGGCTTTTCCACCGACGCCAACGCTCTTGCCAGCGGCGGCAAAGGTCTGGGCACAATTCCCCACGCTTTAATTGCTTCGTACAACGGCAATACCGTTGCCGCAACCGAAGCCTTTGACAAATATGTTGACCCGAAAATTGCCCGCATTGCACTGGTAGATTTTGACAACGACTGCGTGAACACCGCCCTTGCCGTTGCCCGCAAACTTGGCAGAAATCTTGCAGGCGTACGCCTTGATACCAGCGGAACAATGGTAGACAAAAGCCTGCTTGGCCAGCTTGGCATGTTTAACCCCACCGGCGTATGCAAGGAGCTGGTATGGAACGTGCGCCGCGCTCTTGACGCCGAAGGCTTTGATTATGTAAAAATTATCGTTTCCGGCGGCTTTAACCCGGCACGCATCCGCGAATTTGAAGCAGCCGGCGTACCGGTTGACACTTATGCGGTTGGCAGCAGCCTGTTTGACGGCAACATTAACTTTACGGCCGACATCGTTATGGTAGACGGCAAAGAATGTGCCAAACAGGGACGCAGGCATTTGCCGAATCCGCGTCTGGAACTCGTTGACTAACACCAAAGCACTGCGCCATGCAGTGCTTTTTTTATAAGAAAGAAGGCTTTTATTATGGATTTAAACGCTACCCCATCCTCGGAACGCATCCACATAGGCATTTTCGGCAAACGCAATGCCGGCAAATCAAGCCTTATTAACGCCATTACAGGGCAAAACCTCGCCATAGTATCCGACACCAAAGGCACTACCACCGACCCAGTTTACAAGGCCATGGAAATTCTGCCGCTCGGGCCAGTTATGATTATTGATACCCCGGGTATTGACGACGAAGGTGAGCTCGGCGCTCAGCGTGTACAAAAAGCAGTACAGGTACTTAACAAAACCGATATTGCAATTCTCGTTATCGACAGCACGCTTGGGCCTGATAAGGAAGATACGGCGCTGCTTGCGCGCATTACAGAAAAAAAGCTGCCGGTTATAGCTGTTTTTACCAAAGCGGAAGCCGCAGCAGACCTGACAAATTACGAAAAAATCCTCGGCGTAAAATGTATGGCCGTAAGTTCCGTCAGCGGCAGAAATATTGCAGAACTGCGCACCGCCCTTGCCGCCCTTGTGCCGGATAAAAAAAGTACGCAGCAGCTTGTAGGCGACCTGGTAAACCCCGGCGATACCGCCGTACTGGTTGTGCCGGTAGACAGCGCCGCACCAAAAGGCAGGCTTATACTGCCGCAGCAGCAGGTTATACGCGGGCTTTTGGACGCAGGGGCAACGGCTTTGGTAACGCAGGACAAGCAGCTTGAAAGCTGCCTTGCCGCCCTGAAAGAAAAACCGAAAATCATCATTACCGACAGCCAGGTTTTCGGCTTTGTTGCCAAAACGGTGCCAAATGACGTTTTACTGACATCATTTTCCATTTTATTTGCACGCTACAAAGGCGACTTAAAAGAAGCGGTACGCGGCGTAAACATGTTGAAGCATATTAAAAACGGCGACCGCATTTTAATCAGCGAAGGCTGCACGCACCACCGCCAGTGCGACGATATCGGCACCGTAAAGCTGCCGGCGTGGATTAGGAAATTTACCGGTGCAGAACCTGCCTTTGAATGGACAAGCGGCACAGCCTTTGCCGAAGACTTAACCAAGTACAAAATGATTATTCACTGCGGCGCCTGCATGCTTAACGAAAAAGAAATGCAGCACCGCATAAGCTGCGCCAAAAATCAGGGCGTGCCCATTACCAATTACGGCATTGCCATTGCCTATATTAACGGCATTCTGCGCCGCACACTCCAGCCCTTCCCCGATATTTTAAAGGAACTGGAATAAATAAAATATAATACCGCTGAATTAAAAATACATTAACTTAAACAAGCATAAACTTTAAAAGCAGTACCGTTTATTGCGGCACTGCTTTTACTTTTGCATAAAAAAGAAAAATCCGACCTGCAAAATCAACAGGCCGGTATTGATATAGCAATGGCAGAAAAATATCTTGATGAAGCCGCAGCGAAAACGCTTGATATTGCCGATAAAAAAACCTTGTTTGACTTATTTGTGCGCAAAATAGAAGTCAAGCAAGGAAATTTATCAGTCGATTTTAAAATTAAAATATATAGTACGATGGTAGCGCTAACGGGAATCGAACCCGTGATTTCGCCTTGAGAGGGCGACGTCTTAGCCTCTTGACCATAGCGCCGTAAAAAAATGGCTCCGGGACTAGGACTCGAACCCAGACAAAATGATCCAGAGTCATTTGTGCTACCATTACACTATCCCGGAGTTACCTTGTGCTCAGCTCTCCTGAACACAAGAGTTATTATAATACAGCTTTATCAAAAATGCAAGCCTTTTTTACAAAAATTTTTAATTTTTTTCAGCAAAAAATCCCCGCACTTTCATACAGGGATTTTATAATTACCCTATGCTGTTTTTATCAGTAACCAAGGCTTTCGCCGACAAGAATTACTTTAATACGCGGCGCAGGAGCGTTCATGGTGCTGCCTTTGCGGGTAGTTAAAATAAAGTTGCAGATGCTGTCGGGCGCGGTGCAGTTAAAGCAATGCCCGTTATTTTTGCACGGCGGGTTAAAATTGGCAAAACGCTGTACATTAACCGGCGCTGCCAGGTTGCGTGCGCGTGCCACAGCGTCCTCATAGCTTTTTACCACTTTGTTGATACCGGCAATAACAACTACGCTTTTAGGACCGAATACCATTGCCGCCACGCGGTTGCCGGTACCGTCGATATTTACCATCACACCATCCTCGCTCATGGCGTTGGTGCTCATAAAATAGGTATCGCAGGTAAGTGCCTTGCGCAGAAGCTCCAGGCGTTCTTCCTGGCTTTTTGCGGTATCGCGGTCAATAATGTTGTAGCCCTGCGTGCGCAGAGTTTCCAAAAGGCCCATTTCTTCCAAAGTCATACTGCCGCCCCAGGATACGCACTGCTCTTTGTCAATCAGGCTTAAAGCCTTCTCCAGTGCTTCTTCCTTCGTTGCACAGTAGCAGGCCTCAAAAGCACGGCGCTGCAAATTTTTTACAACGCGCTGTGCCAGTACCTCATTGCGAAGTTCAAACGGTGTTTTAGCCATAGTTACCCCTCCTCTGTAACTAACTGCCTTTAATCTACTCGTTCACCAATGTAAACTTCATCGGTGCCGTCAATTTCGTTAAGCACAACTTCAATGGTTTCCTTCTGCGAAGTAGGCACGTTTTTGCCAACATAATCCGCACGGATAGGCAGCTCTTTATGGCCGCGGTCTACCAGCACGGCAAGCTGAATTGTTTTAGGCCTGCCCATGTCGATAACGGCGTCAAGTGCAGCGCGGATTGTACGGCCGGTATATAAAACGTCATCCACCAGCACAACGTGCTTGCCGCTTAAATCAAAGTTAATATCGGTGCCATGCACCACAGGGTTGTAGCCAAGCGTGGAAAGGTCATCACGGTACAGGGTAATGTCAAGCATGCCTACTGTCATTTCGCAGTTTTCAATAGCGTTAATTTCGGCGGCAATGCGCTGCGCCAAAGGTACGCCGCGTGTGCGGATGCCGACGATAACAACGTCCTCAACGCCTTTGTTTTTCTCGATAATTTCGTGCGCAATGCGGACGAGCGCCCTTCTGATGGCTTCGCTGTCCATAATAACATTTTTCTTAACAATATTGCTCATTGTTTTCACCCCAAATTTAAAATTGACCGTTATGTAAACGGGTAATTATTTTATGCATATCCTCAGGCAGCGGCGCTTCAAACTTCATGCGTTCGCCGGTGCGCGGGTGCGTAAATTCCAGCGTGTGCGAATGCAGTGCCTGCCCTTTTATGCCAAACGGCGTTTTCATGGGCGAATACTTGGGGTCGCCCACAAGCGGATAGCCCAGATATTCCATGTGCACGCGGATTTGGTGCGTGCGGCCTGTACGCAGCTTGCAGCGCACAAGCGTATACTTGCCGAAGCGCTCCAGCACTTCGTAATCGGTAATGGCGTCACGCCCGCCATCTTTAACCACAGCCATTTTTTTGCGGTCGGTTTTATCGCGGGCAATCTGCGTTTCTATAGTGCCGCTGTCGGTTTTAATATTGCCGCGCACCACGGCAAGGTAAGTGCGCACAGCGGTTTTGCTCTGTATCTGCTGCGAAAGCGAAATATGCGCCGCGTCATTTTTTGCAACAATCATAATGCCGCTGGTGTCCTTATCCAAACGGTGTACAATGCCCGGGCGGATAGCGCTGTTAATGCCAGAAAGATTGCTGCAATGGTACAGCAGTGCGTTTACCAGCGTGCCGGTATAGTTGCCCGGCGCAGGATGCACCACCATGCCGCGCGCCTTGTTAAGCACTACCACATCGTCATCTTCGTAAATTATATCCAGCGGAATGTTTTCCGGTACGGCTTCAATCGGCTCCGGTTCGGGAATATCCACCACAAACATTTCGCCGGCACGTACTTTGTAATTGGCTTTTATAATTTTTTCGCCGCGTTTTACGCGCCCATCCTCCAAAAGCTTCTGCATATTGCTGCGCGAAACGCCGAGTTTTGCCGCCAGAAACACGTCAGCCCTTGTACCGGTGTCCTCCGCTTCTGCCGTTACGGTTTCTAATCCCGCTTCAATTCCGTCTTCAGTAAATTCCATATTATCAGTCCAACTCCAATACAAATTGCAATATCTGCTATGTTAAACACCGGCCAGATGCGGAAATCGAAAAAATCAATTACCAGCCCCTGCCGCGCCCTGTCAATTAAATTGCCTATTGCCCCGCCCAAAAACAGGCCGCAGCCGGCTTTAACTTCCCACGGCGACGCTAAAATTTCCCTGCGCGCCCAAATAATGATGCCGATTACAACTACGGCAATGGCAATAAAAAACAGGCGGTTATGGGCGAACATTCCAAATGCCGCACCGGGGTTTAAAATATACGTTAAATGAAAAACTTCTTCAATAATGGGAATGCTTTCTCCCAGCGCCATGTTTTCCACTACGATATATTTGGAAAACTGGTCTAAAATAACTACCGCAAGCGGCAGCACAAAAAGCCACATAGTTTCACCTTTACTGTTTATTTATACATAAAGCTATATGCTTATTATAAACTACTCTTTAATTATTTTCAATCAGCCATAAATTACAAAAGCCCGCTGTCATAGCGGCAGCGGGCAGTATGCTTAAAATCAGAATATAATTTTGTTTGCGATAACGAGGCGCTGAATCTGGTTGGTGCCTTCGTAAATCTGCATAATTTTTGCGTCGCGCATCATTTTTTCTACCGGATATTCACGGCTGTAACCGTAACCGCCCATAATCTGTACAGCGTTGGTGGTTACTTCCATAGCAGTATCGGCTGCATAGCATTTTGCCATAGCAGCTTCCTTGCTGAATTCCATGCCCTGGTCACGCATCCAGCAGGCTTTGTAAACCAGCATGCGGGCAGCTTCAATGCGCATTGCCATATCGGCAATCATGTTCTGAATCATCTGGAAGGAAGCAATCGGCTGGCCAAACTGTTTGCGTTCTTTGGCATATTTAACTGCGCAGTCAAGTGCAGCCTGTGCCAAACCTACGGAAACAGCACCAACAAACGGGCGTGCATTGTCAAGAGTGTTCATGGCAATGCGGAAGCCTTCGCCTTCGCGGCCTACGCGGTTAGCTTCGGGAATTACAACGTCCTGCAGAATCAGTTCGCAGGTATTGGACGGGCGGATGCCCATTTTGTCTTCTTTTTTGCCAACGGAAAAGCCCGGAGTGCCTTTCGGTACGATAAACGCGGTTAAGCCGCGGATGCCGCCGGTTTTGCGGGTATTGGCAAATACCAGGTAAGTATCGGCAATGCCGCCGTTGGTAATAAATGCTTTGGCGCCGTTAAGGGTGTAGGTGCCTGCTTCTTTGTCTTTAACTGCGGAAGTGGAAACCGCACCTGCATCAGAGCCTGCGCCCGGTTCGGTAAGAGCAAAAGCTGCAAGTTTGCCTTCATTCAAAAGGTCGCAGTGAGCTTTTTTCTGTTCTTCGGTGCCTGCAAGCAGAATCGGATAGGACGCAAGAGAATTTGCAGCGATAGAAGTAGCAACGCCTGCACAGCCTTTGCCGAGTTCTTCGTAAATAACGGCAACAGTAACGCTGTCAAGGCCCATTCCGCCATATTCTTCAGGAACAACTACGTTCAAAAGCCCCATATCGGCAGCTTTTTCCATCAGTCCTTCTCTGGCATGGTTTTCTCTGTCCATTTCAGCAGCGTAAGGGGTAATTTCTTTGGCAACAAACTCCCTTACCATTTCCTGCAGTTCAAGTTGTTCTTCGGTTAATGCAAATTCCATTTTGTCCTCCTTATGTTAAAAGCTGTGGCTTTTTTTGACATTACACTTTCAGTATTGTACCACAAAATCGGCTTTTGCTCAACAACTTTTAACAAAGTTATCTAAATTTTTGCTGAACTTTAAATTAATGATGGAACAGCCTGAGACCGGTAAACGCCATGGCAATGCCGTATTTATCGCAGGTTTCAATAACATTGTCGTCACGGATGCTGCCGCCTGCCTGAGCGATATATTCAACGCCGCTGCGTTGTGCACGTTCGATATTGTCGCCGAACGGGAAGAATGCGTCGCTGCCGAGCGATACGCCTTTAAGCTGCGCAATCCATGCTTTTTTCTCCTCGCGGGTTAAAGGCTCCGGCTTTTCGGTAAAGAAGTTTTCCCATACGCCGTCTGCCAGTACATCCTCGTAATCGTCGGAAATATACACGTCAATGGTGTTGTCACGGTCCGGGCGGCGGATGTTTTCTTTAAACGGCAGTGCCAGAACTTTCGGGTTCTGGCGCAGCCACCAGATATCGGCTTTGTTGCCTGCAAGGCGCGTGCAGTGTACGCGGGACTGCTGACCTGCGCCGATGCCGATTGCCTGGCCGTCTTTAACGTAGCATACGGAATTAGACTGCGTGTATTTTAAGGTAATAAGCGCAATTAAAAGGTCGCGCTGGGCATTTTCGGGAATTTCCTTATTTTTGGTCGGGCGGTTTTCAAGCAGCTCTGCCGTAATTTTGGCTTCGTTGCGGTCCTGCTCGAAAGTAATGCCAAACACCTCTTTGGTTTCGGTCAGTGCAGGTTTGTAATCGGGGTCAATTTTAATAATGTTGTAAGTGCCTTTGCGTTTGGTTTTTAAAACTTCCAGTGCTTCATCGGTATAACCAGGAGCAATAACGCCGTCGGAAACCTCGCGCGCCAGCATTTTGGCGGTCTGCACATCGCAAACATCGCTGAGTGCTACAAAATCGCCATAGCTCGACATTCTGTCCGCACCGCGCGCACGGGCATAAGCGTTCGCCAGCGGGCTGAGTTCAAGGTCGTCAACATAATAAATCTTTTTCAGGGTATCACTTAAAGGCAGGCCAACTGCTGCGCCTGCGGGGCTTACATGTTTAAAAGAAGCCGCTGCGGGAAGTCCTGTTGCCTCTTTCAGCTCTTTTACAAGCTGCCAGCTGTTGAATGCGTCCAAAAAGTTAATATATCCGGGGCGGCCGTTTAACACTTCAATAGGAAGTTCGCCGTCTTTCATAAAAATACGTGCCTTTTTCTGGTTAGGGTTGCAGCCATACTTTAATTGCAGTTCCTTCACGTTAATTCCTCCCTGTAAATTAAAAATGCCGGCACTTCCGGACTATGTTTGCCCAGACGGTCGGCTTCAATCCGGCCATACTCCATGTGGTTAACCCACTTCCGTCAGTTATATGGCCTTTATATTTAAATTATATAGTTGCGGTTGTTTTTTGTCAAATTATAGCTGCTGCAAATTGTAAACTTTATATCAAATGCCTGCTTCTTGCCAAAGTTCCAAAACAGGTCTGCTCTTTTTTCCATTTTTAAGATATTCTTCATACGCTTCTTCAAAAATTGCTTCATCAACTCTGTCCTCAATTTGTTCAGAAGTTTCTTTTAAGGACAAATCTTTATTTTTATCTTGCAAAAACATATTCTCGCCCCACATTATTTTAATTATAAACTACTTAAAATAACAACTCAATATAAAATCATACAGGCAAATCTTCTGGCTAATATGCAAAAAAATAGCGGCATGGGCAAAACTGCAACATCATAAAAACAGGCAGTCACAAAATCAGGGACACTTGCGGCATTTGCCAAGGATGTCAGAGCGCAGTGAGTTCCGCAGGCGCTGCAAGTGTCAGCTTTGTTAATTAAACTGCCGTATAGTTTTTATGGGCGCAGATTTGTCTATGCCGCGCTATTTAAAAATACATACAAATTTTACCGCTCAATCATTATAAATAACCGGCTTAATCAGGCTGCGGTCGTGGTTTAAAAACAGGTTCATGGCGTCAATTATATGTTCCATGCCGTGGTAGCGGTGAGTAATAAGCTGTTCCGGTACTACGCGCCCCGTGGCGATAAGCTGCGCCATGCGGGTCATCCACAAGCGCCCGCCGCGGCAGCCGACGCCTTTAATCGTTTTATCGCCGTAGCCGAATCCCCACGCCGCCGGGTCAATTTCCAGCGGCAGGCCGCTGAAGTACGCGCTTAAATTTACCAGCGTGCCGCCATTCTTTAAAATGCTTAAGCCTTTGCTCAGTTCTTTTTCCGTACCGCCGCACAAAATAACGCCGTCCACCAGTCCGCCGTTGGCTTTTACAATCTGCTCCAGATAATCAGCATCGTGGTAATCAACAAGGTGTGTTGCGCCATAAGCCTTGGCAACTTCAAAGCACTGCTTGCGGCTGCCAACTGCAAACACATTGCCCGCGCCGTGCAAAACTGCCGCACGCACTGCCATCAGCCCAACAGGGCCAATGCCGATAACGGCAACGCTTGTGCCAACCTCCGGCGCCAGCTGCTCTACGCCCTCAAACGCCGTACACATCATATCCGGCACCATTACCGCCTGCTCCAGCGTAACGCCGTCCGGAATCAGCGCCAGATTCATATCTGCATCGCGGATGTAATATTCTTCGATAAACGAGCCGCCGCGGCCGGGAAAATCCACGCCGCCGTACATATTGTCCTGACGCTGCTTACCAAGCCCGTCCTGCGCTTCAAGGCTGCGCCAAACCGGCATAACGGCGCACACAATAACCTTATCGCCAACTTTAAAATCGTGCACCTCGCTGCCAACTTTGGTAATTACGCCGCACATTTCATGCCCCACTGCCTTGCCCAAAAGGTACGGCAGCGAAGTACAGCCGGTAGCACACAAATGCGCATCACTCGTACAGGGCGACCAAATCAGCGGTTTAATAAACGCGCCTGTCGGGCACGGCTCCTCCGGAATCGGGCAGCGGTCGCTCACTGCCATAGTATTTTTGCCTGTAATAACAACGCCTTTACGGTATTCCATAATTGTTCCCCTCTTTTATACTTCTTTACAAAAACATTATAGCTCCGGCAGCACTGTTAAAGAAGTAACTCTTTGTTAAGCGGCAAGCAGTTTAAGGTTTGCACTGATATGGGTACAGCTGCGCGCCGTTATGTGGTACAATATAACAAACGAGTATAAGGAAGTGTTATAAATGGAATGTTATGTCTGCCCGCACCGCTGCGGCGTTGACCGCCCTGCCGATATGCACGCGGAAGGAATTTTCGGCTCGTGCCACTGCGGCATTAAGCCCATTGTTGCCCGCGCCGCCCTGCACTTTTGGGAAGAACCCTGCATCAGCGGCGAAAAAGGCAGCGGCACCGTGTTTTTCAGCGGCTGCAACCTGCACTGCGTATTTTGCCAGAACTACGAAATCAGCAGCATGAACAAAGGCAAAGAAATCACCGTGGAACGCCTGCGCGAAATTTATTTTGAACTTATCGCCCAGGGCGCAAACAACATTAACCTTGTTACGCCCACGCATTTTACCCACGCCGTGCTGGAAAGCCTTAAAGAACCGCTGCCCGTGCCGGTTGTGTACAACACCAGCGGCTTTGAAACGCTGGACACCCTGCGCAAATTAAAAGGCAAAGTACAAATCTGGCTGCCCGATTTAAAATACAGCAACGACCTTGCCGCCATTAAATACAGCAACGCGCCCAGCTACTTCCGCATTGCCACGGACGCCATTAAAGAAATGTACAAGCAGGTTGGCCCCTACAAGCTTGACAATAACGGCATTATGCAGAGCGGCGTCATCATCCGCCATTTGTTAATGCCCGGCATGATTGAAAACACTAAAGGCGTTATCGACTGGGTTGCCAAAACCTTTAAGACCGGCGAAGTAATGTTCAGCTTAATGCACCAGTACATTCCCTGCGGGCGCGCCGCCGATTACCCCGAAATTAACCGCCGCGTAACGGAAGAAGAATATAAGGAAGTTGAGCAGTACCTGTTCGACAGCGGCATTGAGGACGGCTTTGTGCAGGAGGATGATTCTGCCTGCGAGGATTTCATTCCCAAATTTGACGGCACCGGCGTGTAAAATTTATTAGTACTCTTTATAAACATACTAAATCCCTGAAATTCCAACGAACTTCAGGGATTTTTGCTTTTTACGCTGTTATTTTTTAGCTTCGGCCTGCTGCCTGCGTTTTTCTTCTTCCTTTTGTTTAAAATAATCGCGTTCCTGGCACAGTTCTTCGTATAAATCAAGCCCGCTCCAGGTACGGTTGTTTTCCGTAAGCATGGCTTTTAAATCAATGCGCCCCACGCCAACGCGTTGAAGTGCCGTTAAAAACTTTTGCAGCTTATCCGCGCCAAAGCCGTGCAGCAAAAGCATTTCTTCTGCCATCGGCGCGTTATCCGCTTTCGCTTCTTTCAGCGGTACATCTTCCATGCCTAACAATGCGCCAAGCGGCTGGTGGTAGTCCTCCTGCCCTACGCTTTTAAAGCGGATGTTCATCATCATGCAGACCATTTTTGTCATTTCGGCTTTTTTGCCTGTAAAATTATAAAGCAATGCGCAGCTTACCATAGTGTTCTCCTTTTATTTTCAATAATTAACTTCATTATAACTTAAAAATGCTTACAACGCAAAATACCGGCCGCCGTTAAGCAGCCGGTATTTATTAGTTTTGCTGTTTTAATTTTTTTAATTTGCCTGTGCGCTGCCATAAATTACAGCACGCTTAAAGCAAATCAGCTTATTTTTTTACAAGCACGGTGCGGATGTGCAGTTCGCGCAGCTGTTTTTCTTCTACGTCGTTCGGAGCCTGGCACATCAAATCGCTTGCACTCTGGGTTTTCGGGAAAGCAATTACGTCGCGGATGGAATCACGTTTTGCCATAATCATTACCAAACGGTCGAGGCCGAAAGCAAGTCCTCCGTGCGGGGGAGCACCGTATTCAAACGCGCCCATCATAAAGCCGAATTTTTCCTGTGCTTGTTCTTCGCTCAGGCCGATAGCATGGAATACTGCGTCCTGCACGTCGCGTCTGTGGATACGGATGGAACCGCCGCCGATTTCGGTGCCGTTAAGTACCATGTCGTAAGCTTTGGCATATACTTTGCCGGGGTCGGTAGCAAGCAGAGGAATATCTTCTTCGCGCGGAGAGGTGAACGGATGGTGCATTGCAACATAGCGTTTTTCTTCTTCGCTGTATTCAAACATCGGGAAGTCAACAACCCAGGTGAAGGCCAGTTTGTTTTCGTCGATAAGGCCGCGGCGTTTTGCCATTTCGATACGCAGTGCGCCGAGAGCAGCTGCAACAACGGAAGGCTTGTCGGCAACAAAGAGCAGCAGGTCGCCCGGTTCTGCTTCAGCGGTTTTAAGAATGTTTGCAAGGAATTCTTCGCTGAAGAATTTGGCAATCGGGGATTTTACGCTGCCGTCCGGCTGAATCTGCATCCAGGCAAGACCTTTGGCGCCGTAAATGGCAACAAAATTAACCAGACCGTCCAGTTCGCGGCGCGGAATACCGGCATCGCCCTTAACGTTAATGGCTTTAACAATGCCGCCTTTATCAATAATATCGTTAAATACTTTAAATTCGCTGCCTTTAACGGCTTCGGTCATATTGATAAGCTCCATGCCGAAACGCAGGTCAGGCTTATCGCTGCCGTATTTGTCCATAGCTTCGTCCCAAGTCATGCGCTGGAATTTTTCCGGCAAGTCAACACCAAGCGCGCCTTTGAATACGTGGCGGATTAAACCTTCGGTCATATCCATAATATCGTCGGCGTCAACAAAGCTCATTTCAATATCAAGCTGAGTAAATTCAGGCTGGCGGTCGGCACGCAGGTCTTCATCGCGGAAGCAGCGTACAATCTGGAAGTAGCGTTCCATACCGGCTACCATCAAAAGCTGTTTGAAAATCTGCGGGGACTGCGGCAGAGCATAGAACTTGCCGGGGTTTACGCGGCTCGGTACGAGGTAATCGCGCGCGCCTTCCGGAGTGCTCTTGGTCAGCATCGGAGTTTCAATTTCGCAGAAATCATGGTTATCCATATAATCGCGCATCAGTTTGGTAACTTTGTGGCGCAGCATTAAATTGCGCTGCATTTCCGGGCGGCGCAGGTCAAGGTAACGGTATTTAAGGCGCAGGTTTTCGTCAACGTCAATGCCGTCCTGAATGTAGAACGGAGGGGTTTTGGCGCTGTTTAAAACTTCCAGCTCTTTGGCTACAACTTCAACTTCGCCGGTAGCAAGGTTGGGATTGATGGTTTCTTCGCTGCGCAGGCGCACAACGCCGTGCACTTTAATAACATATTCGCTGCGGATAGCTTCTGCCTTGGCAAAATCTTCACCGGCATGGTCGGGGTCAACCACTACCTGCACAATGCCGCTGCGGTCGCGCAGGTCAATAAAAATCAGTCCGCCGTGGTCGCGTCTTTTGGCAACCCAGCCGCAAAGCACAACTTCTTTTTCGTTGTCGGCTTTGGCAAGCGTGCCGCAATAATGATTGCGTTTCAAATTACTCATACTTTTGCACCTCTGTTTGTAAAATTGTTACTATTTCATCAACAGGAATTTCTGTTTGTGTACTGTTTGCCATATCCTTTAAGGTTACGGCACCGCGTTCCAGCTCACCGTCGCCAAAAATAACGGCAAATTTGGCGTTCAGGCGCCCTGCCTGCTTCATCTGCGCTTTCATGCTGCGCGCCATAAAGTCAAACTCGGTTTTAAGCCCCGCCTGCCTTAAGGCAATAGCGGTTTTAAAGGCCAGTTCAAAATTATCCTGATTTGGGCAAACGATAAAAGCGTCGATGCCGTCTTTATGCTCCGGCAAAAGGTTCTGGCTTTCAAGCGCCAGAAGGATGCGTTCCATGCCCATGGCAAAGCCGATGCCGGAAACATCCTGGCCGCCGATTTCCTTAACAAGGCCGTCGTAGCGTCCGCCGCCGCATACAGCGCTCTGCGCGCCCAGCGGCACATACTGAATTTCAAACGCGGTTTTGGTGTAATAATCAAGCCCGCGCACCAGAGTGTTATCCACTTCAAAATCAATGCCTGCGGCAGTTAAAAGTTTTTTTACGCCTTCAAAATGCTCACGGCATTCTTCGCACAGGCAGTCACCAAGGCTCGGCGCACCGGCTGCAAGTTCGTGGTCATGCGGTACTTTGCAGTCCAAAAGGCGCAGCGGGTTGCGCTCAAAGCGCGATTTGCAGTCATCGCACAATTCTTCCAGATGCGGGCGGAAATAATCCTGCAATTTGGCTCTGTGCTGCGGGCGGCATTTGGGGCAGCCCACGGAATTGATTTTCAAGTGCAAATCCTTTAAGCCCAGTTCCTTTAAAATGGTAACGGCAAGTAAAATTGCCTCGGCGTCAATCGCCGGTGTATCCACGCCCAGCGCCTCAATGCCAAACTGGTGGAACTGGCGGTAACGCCCTGCCTGCGGACGGTCGTAGCGGAACATAGGCCCGATATAATACAGCTTTGTCGGCGCAGGCTCTGCATAAAGCTTGTGTTCGCAGAAAGCGCGCACGGCAGACGCCGTATTTTCCGGGCGCAGTGTAATGCTGCGGTTGCCGCGGTCGGTAAAAGTATACATTTCTTTTTCAACAACATCGGTGGTATCGCCAATGCCGCGTTTAAACAGCTCGGTATGCTCAAATACCGGCGTTCTTATTTCTTTATAGCCATATTGCGCGCAAATACGGCGCATAACGGCTTCTACATACCGCCAGTTTTCAATTTCCTGCGGCAGTATATCTTTTGTGCCTCTTGGCGCAGTAGTAAGCAAGCTGATTCCTCCTCACTGCCTTCTGCGGCAAATCCATAAGTTTACATACTTAAATATTGTACCACAATTAAGGCGCATTATTCAACACCAACAGCAAAAACTTTGGCTTGCGGTGTAAAAATAAGGTTAAAAATAAAAATACGGCCCGTTAAGACCGTAATTTTATTTTCTGCGGCTTTCGTCAAACTGCGCGGGAGTTGCTTCTTCCAGTGCCTCGTCAGTGCTGTGCCACAGCTCTTTATACAAAACGCGGTACACAGCGGCAACAGGCACGGCAAACAGCATACCCAAAATGCCGTACAGCTTGGCGCCGATTAAAAGGCTTAAAATTAAAATTACCGGATGCAAGTCAATCTTTCTGCCGATAATGCGCGGCATTAAAACATTGGCATCAAACTGGTAGAACACCAGATAAAACAGCGCCACATAAAAGGCAGACTGCGGGCTTTGCGAATAAGCTATAAACACCGCAGGCACGGCGCCGATAAGCGGCCCTACAACCGGCACCATTTCCGCAAGAATGGCAAGCAGGCCAAAAACAAGCGGATAATGAATACCCAAAATCGTTGTGCCGACGGCTATGCAAAAGCCTGCAATGAGGCTTAAACGTGCCAGCCCCTGAATGTAGCAGCTTAAGGTTATGCCTATTTCATCAATAATATGCGCTACACGCGGCTGCGCTTCGTAGCTGAAAAAGTTAATCAGCATTGCGCGCAGGTCGCGCCAGTCTTTTAAAAAGTAAAATGCCAGGAAAGGCACAACAATCAGGCCGACAAGGTTGGCAATAATGTCAAGCGTCGATTTTAACAGGTTGCGCAAAACCGCTGCCACAAAGCCCATCAGCCAGCTGGTAATATAATCGAAAAGGCTTTCTATATTATGCGGCAGGCGCGGGTAATTGGCAGGGTCTTCCAAAAGCCAGTCAAAAGTTGCGGCATCCATTTTGGTGGTATAGTCAGGTATTTTGCCTACAAGGGCGTTAATCTGCCCGAACAGCGGCAAAATAATGAAGGTTACGGCGCAGAAAACAATAACCCCAAAGGCCACAAACGCCATTAAAATTGTTACCACGCGCGAAAGATGGATTGTGCCGCGCCCGAGCGTAATTTTGCCGAACAATTTGGTAACGGGGTGCAGCAAAAATGCCAGCCCCACCGCCAAAAGTATCGGCAGCAGAAAGTTGCCCAACAGGTAAAATATAAACGATATAAATGCCGCCACAGCCACTTTAAAAGCGGTGCTGTTGCGTAATGTGCTGAAATCTTTAATCATCTGTTACTGCAGAAACGGATTTCTGCGTCTCTCCCATCCTACCGTAGTAGCAGGCCCGTGGCCCGGCAAAAGTTTAACGTCGTCGTCAAGCGGAAGAATTTTTTCTTTAATGGACTGCAAAAGCTGTTTGTATGAACCGCCGGGAAAATCCGTCCTGCCGATTGATTCGGCAAAAACGGTATCGCCGCAGAACACAACGCCGCCGGTTAAAAGGCATACGCCGCCGGGAGTATGCCCCGGTGTTGCCAGCACTTTAAATTTAATGCCGGCTGCTTCCACTTCGTCGCCGTCAGCATAAAACTTATCGGCTGCTTTTTTTAGCGCTCCCCCGCCGATATAAGCGGCAAGGCTGCCCACAGGGTCTGTCAGCATCGGCGCATCTTCCTTACTGATATACACCGGTGCGCCGGTCTTTTCCGCAACTTCTGCCAGCGCCATAATATGGTCGCCGTGGCCGTGCGTTAAAAATATGGCGTCAACGGTAAGGTTTTCCTTCTGCACGGCTTCCATAATGCGGCCTGCGTCTCCGCCCGGGTCGATAATAACGCCGTGGTGCGTTTCTTCGTTAACTACAATGTAACAGTTGGTGGCAATATAGCCAACCTCCATTGCGATAATTTTCATCTAAATCCTCCTGTAAAGCGGTTATTAAAGGTGGTGCACGCTTGAAGAAACCTGACGTTCAACACTGTAAACGCCCTTCATGCGTTTTATTTTATTCATAATGTTATCAAGCTGCTCCAGATTGCTGATATCCAGCCCCATGGTGATATAAGCGTTTTTATGCTTGTCGGTGCGGCAGTTAAGCGCGTTAATGTTCAGCTTGGCTTCGCTTGTAACCTGCATAATGTCCGCCATCATACCGGGCCTGTCGGAAGCGTTGATAACAATGTTAACTTTATAAACGGCATCGGTAGTAATATCCCACGATACCTCAATCAAACGGCGCTGCTCGTCCGGATTGTTGCTTAAAACATTGGGGCAGTCCGTACGGTGTACGGAAATGCCGCTGCCGCGCGTAATATAACCTATTACCGGATCGCCCGGAATCGGGTTGCAGCAGCGCGCCAGTTTAACCATAATGCCTTCCTCGCCTTTAACGAGAATGCCGTGGCTGGCCTTGGCCTTGCTGCGGCGAGGCTTAAGTTCTGCCAAAAGCTGCGAAAGGTCCTTGGTAACGGTAAGCTTCTGCTCTTTTTTATAAAGCTCAACCAGCTTGCTCATAACGCCGTTAAGCGTTACGCCGCCGTAGCCCACGCTGGCATACAGCGCTTCCTCGCTGTCCAGGCGGAATGAAGCTGCCACAGTTTTAAGCTTGTCTGCCTTAAGCAGCACTTTAATATCGTAGCCCAGGCGCTTGGTTTCTTTTTCAAGCATCTCGCGCCCTTTGGCGATATTTTCTTCGCGGCGCTCCTTTTTGAACCACGAACGGATTTTGTTGCGCGTATCGGAAGAACCGACAATGTTCATCCAGTCGCGGCTCGGGCCGGTGGCCTGCTTGGAAGTGATAACTTCGACGATATCGCCGTTGCTTAATTTGTAATCGAGCGGCACGATGCGCCCGTTAACCTTCGCACCAACGCAGCGGTTGCCTACGTCCGTATGAATACGGTAAGCAAAGTCAATCGGCACACTGCCGACAGGCAGGTCAATAACATCGCCGCGCGGCGTAAACACGAATACTTCGTCGGCAAAAACATCCATTTTTACCGTGTTTACAAAGTCGCGCGAATCGCTCATATCCTTGTGCCATTCCAAAAGCTGGCGCAGCCAGGAAAGTTTGGCTTCAAAGTCCTTGTCGCCGCCGGACGGCATATTGCTCTTGCCGCCGCTTTCTTTATAACGCCAGTGCGCCGCAATACCAAACTCAGAAATGCGGTGCATCTCAAAAGTACGGATTTGAATTTCCAGCGGCTGCCCGTTATGATACAGCACGGTGGTGTGCAGCGACTGGTACATATTGGATTTCGGCACGGCAATGTAATCCTTTACACGCCCCGGAATCGGGCGCCACAGGCTGTGCACAACGCCCAGCGTGCCATAGCAGTCCGCAACGGTATCAACCAGCACGCGGATGGCCAGCAAATCGTAAATTTCGCTGAGCTCTTTATGGTCGCGCTGCATTTTTTTGTAAATGCTGTAAAAATTCTTCGGGCGGCCCTGAATTTCACACTTAATGTGCTGCTCGTCCAAATGCTCTTTAATTTCCGCCATTGCCTCGTGAATCATGGCTTCCCTTTCGCGGCGCTTTACTTTAACCTGTTCCACAAGGTCGTAGTAAATTTCCGGCTCCATATAACGGAAGGCCAAATCCTCAAGCTCCCACTTAATGGTGTAAATGCCGAGGCGGTGCGCAAGCGGCGCGTAAACCTCCATTGTTTCGCGCGAGATGGACTGCTGCTTATGCACCGGCATATACTTCATGGTGCGCATATTGTGCAGGCGGTCGGCCAGCTTAATCATAATAACGCGTATGTCCTTGGCCATGGCCAGAAACATTTTGCGGTAGTTTTCAATCTGCTGGTCCTCTTTGCTGATATATTCAATTTTGCCGAGCTTGGTAACGCCGTCAACAAGGTCTGCCACCTTCACGCCGAACATTTCCTTTAACTGGTCAAGCGTGGTTTCGGTATCTTCAACAACGTCATGCAAAAAAGCTGCGGCAAGCGTGGTTTCGTCCATTTGCAGCTCTGCCAGTATCGTGGCCACGCCCAGCGGATGAATAATATACGGCTCGCCCGATTTACGGCGCTGATTGGCATGGGCTTTGGCAGCTACGTCATAGGCCTTATGTACAAATGCCACCTGATTATCATTAAGATATTTTTTTATTATTTCGAAGAATTCTTCGACGCTAATTACATGTGTTTCCGGCATATAACCACATCCTTACCCAATCAATTTCCGTGCCCGCCCGCTATTACCTGCGGAGAGGCAAGCATATTGGCACGGTACTGCCTGTAAATCCTACGGCCGGTTTCTTCAGCCTGCCTGAAGGCAGGAGAATTTTCCAGATTATTTTTTCTGACGGCGGCCATGCTCACCTTGCCGCCGCTGCGGTTGATGAAATTCAGTTCTTCAAACACCGTTAAATAAATTTCCTCCATGCCGCATTCGGCAATAAGCACGGCTTCATCAGTAATTACTTCCTTTTTCAGGCGGCAGGCCATTTTTTTATAGGCTTCCGCCAAATACAGGCGGTTGGGGCAGCGCCTGAACAGCGCTTCAACCGCATTATCGTAATCAACATTATTATACAACAGAAATAAACTGCAACCAAGGCTGCCTTTTTTTAACGATGCCGCAAATCCGGCAACATCGCACTCCGGCAAATCATACAGCACCACGGTACGCGCCGAATCGCTGCTGCCGTATTCCCTTACAAAAGCTGCATCTATATCCGTATTTTCCAAAAAAGCTTTTTTATCGTTAACATAAATAAGTATATCACTTTCGGTTTGCAAAAGTTTTTTTACAAAGGCCTGCTTGTTAATTTCTTCGTGCCGGTAATCGTAAATTGCCAGCTTCTGGGCAAAATCAACAACCTGCAAATTAACGTTTTCCTTATCCTGCCATACATTAATTTTCGGCATAAACACCAGGTCCGCTTCCGCGCCGTTATACATGCAGGGATAATTTTCCGCTCCGCCCCACATCAGGCACTGGTAAGGCTGCCCGCCGTACAGCGCCGAAAAACGCAGATGCGTATTTTCCGCACCGAAAATTTTGGCATAACGCACCGCAGCGCCCTTAAACGCAAACAGCGGCGCCGGGTTGCTGCTTCCGTAAGGCTCCAGCAGCTTAAGTTCGTTTAAAAGCGGCACATCAAGCACATAATCCTTATCTACCAAAAGGTCTACGTTAAGCACCGGCAGGTAATCTTCCGGCTTTAAGGTACGCGCCACCTCCGCGCGGAACTGCCGCTTAAACTCCTCAATATTTGCCGTTTTTACCGTCAGCCCCGCCGCCTGATGATGCCCGCCGAACTGCACCAAAAGCCCGCTGCACGCATCAATGGCACGGTACAAATCAAGGCTCGGTATGCTGCGGCAGCTGCCCTTGGCAACCTCGCCGTCGATGCTTATAAGTATTACCGGCAAATGGTACTTATCTACCAGGCGCGACGCCACAATGCCGATAACGCCTGCGTGCCAGCCTTCCTTTGCCAGCACAATCGCCGTATCAATGTGTTCATACTGCGCCAGCATTTTTTCGGCATCCATAAAAATCTCACGGCTTATTTTCTGCCTCAGCGTGTTTTCTTCGTTCAGTGCTTCGGCAATTTCCGCCGCGCGCGCCTCATCCTCCGCCGTTAAAAGCTCCACCGCCAGCTGCGCATGCTCCAGCCTGCCAACGGCGTTAAGCCTCGGCGCCAGTATAAAGCCTATATTTTCGGAAGTTATATCCTTAACCGGGCAGCGGCTCTTTTCTATCAGCGCCTTCAGCCCAATGTTTTCCGTTGTTTCCATCTTTTTAAGCCCGTGCTTAACCAGCGCGCGGTTTTCGCCCCACAGCGGCACAATATCGGCCACCGTGCCCAAAGCCACAAACTCGGTGTTGCCGTCCCACAGCGGCTTATCCGGAAAGCGCATTTTATAAAGCGCCTGGCACAGCTTAAAGGCCACGCCCACGCCGGAAAGATGCTCAAACGGGTAATTGCAGTCCTTCTGATGCGGATTTACCAGCGCGTAAGCCTCCGGCAAAACCTCCGGCGGCGTATGGTGGTCAGTTACCACAATATCAAGCGTTTTTGGCGCGCCTGCAATTTCCTTTACCGCGCTGATGCCGCAGTCCACCGTTACCACAAGCGTCGTCCCGGCTTCCGCCAGATGGTTCAGCGCGTCAATATTCAGCCCGTAGCCTTCGCTTTTGCGCTCCGGTATGTAAGTGTTAACATCTGCTCCGCAGTCTTTTAAAAACAAATATAAAAGCGAGCTCGCGCTGATGCCGTCTACATCGTAATCGCCGTAAACCGTAATGCGCTCGCCGGCATCAATGCCGCGCAGGATACGTTCTGCCGCTTTGGGCATATCCTTCATTAAAAACGGGTCGTGGTAAGGCTCGGCGCTGCCGTATAAAAACTCACGCACGCTTTTGGCATCTTTTATGCCGCGGTTCAGCAAAATGCCTGCCACCAGCGGCGAAACGCCCGCCTGCTGCGCCAGGCGTTCCGCTTCTTCCCTGTTAAATTCGTTAAACTGCCATATTTTATGTTTCTTCATGCTTTGCTATCAGCTTCTTCCGCAGGTTTTTCCAGTTCTTTATTGCGCTGGCTGTGCATAAGCATTTCTTTTTCTTCTTTTAATTTGGCATTTTCTTTTTTCAGCTGGTCAATTTCAAATTTCAGGCTCTTGTTATACAAATAGTGCTTGGCTTTCAGCATCAGCGTAAAAAAGCCCATGGCCAGCGCGCCCAAAAGCGCAGCGCCCAAAATTACCACAACAAGGCTGGTCTGCACCGTCCACATCAAAAAGCCAACCGTTACGTCAGCAGCGTTCTGCACTGCAAATACCGCCACAATAATACTGATAATTAATGTAAAAAGCAAATACGGCATATCATCATCTCCCATCAAAAATTTAAATAAACTTATAAAGTATATTATTCGCTTAAACTATGCAAAATACCTGCCGCAGCCATAAACAGCGGCAATTTTTTTGCATATCGCCGCCAAAAACTGCCGCATACAGTTACAAACTTTACAAAAACAAGCCTACATAAAAACGCCTGGCGGCATTAACCGTCAGGCGTTAAAAGTTTTATTTATTATCTGCCAAGCCAGGAGCGGGAAGATTTTTTACCTGCTTCTTTGTTTATTTCTACGGAAGAAGGAGCATACAAAAGCATATCGTCCTGCACTTTGGATACGCGCGCACCGATAATATAGCTTACACCGTTAAGATAATCGAAAATACGGTTGCGCATTACGCAGTCCACAGCTTCAAAAGAAATCATCAGCGTAGAGCCGCTCATCAGCGCATCTGCATATTCGCGCACATCGCTGAACTGGCGCGGGGTACGCACCAGAATATCCATATGCCCGGATTTTACAAGGCAAGGCCCGCCGTAGCCAACTTCTTCAGTATCTGTATGCCAAAACTTTAAAGCAGTGTTTTTTAAATCCATCTCCTGTGCCTCCATCCAAATTCATATTTCAGCTAATGTACTGTTAATACTTCTACAAAAAATTTTTAAATCCTGCTTTTGGCAAAAATTTATTGTTTGTTGCGCGCACGCAGTCTGCCGCGTTCAACCCTGTCGAGGATTTTCTTGCGCATACGGATGCTTTTGGGTGTTACTTCTACAAGTTCGTCATCGTTAATGTGTTCCAGAGCCTGTTCCAGAGAGAAGGTTTTGGGCGGAATCAGGCGGATTGCTTCATCACTGCCGGAAGCACGCATGTTGCTGACGTGTTTTTTCTTGCAGGGGTTAACGTCCATATCATCTTCACGGCTGTTTTCGCCGATAATCTGTCCTTCGTAAACCTGTTCGCCCGGCACGATAAACATGGTGCCGCGTTCCTGTGCGTTGCTGATGCCGTAAGAAGTGGTTTCACCGGCTTCAAATGCAACAAGGCTGCCGCGGGTACGGCCCGGAATATCGCCTTTATAAGGCGCATAACCTGCAAACACGTGGTTCATAATGCCGTTGCCTTTAGTATCGGTTAAGAACTGGTTGCGGAAGCCGATAAGGCCGCGCGCCGGAATTAAAAATTCCATACGCAGGTAGCCAGCCATTTCGGTCATGTTCTGAAGCTCTGCCTTACGCAGGCCAAGGCCTTCCATAACGGCACCCATAAAGTCCTGCGGCACGTCAATGGTCAGCGCTTCCATAGGCTCAAGCAAATTGCCTTCTTCGTCGCGGTGGGTAATAACCTTCGGTTTGCCAACCTGCAGTTCGTAGCCTTCGCGGCGCATGGTTTCAATTAAAATGGAAAGGTGCAGTTCGCCGCGGCCCTTAACAATGTAAGAATCCGGGCTTTCCGTTTCTTCAAGCCTCATGGCTACATTGGTTTTAACTTCTTTAAACAGGCGTTCACGCAGATGGCGGCTTGTTACAAATTCGCCCTCGCGGCCTGCAAACGGGCTGGTATTAACGGAAAATACCATGGAAAGAGTAGGCTCGTCAATGCTGATGCCTTCCAGCTTTTCGGGGTTTTCGGCATCGGCAATGGTATCGCCGATATTAGCGTCGGCAAGGCCGATTAAAGCAACGATATCGCCTGCGGCAACTTCGTCAACTTCAACGCGCTTTAAGCCCTGATAGGTATACAGGCGGCCGATTTTAGCCTTGCGGTTGCTGCTATTGTCCATCAGCATAATGTTTTCGCCGTTGTGGATGGTACCGCGTACAACACGGCCTACAACAATGCGGCCTACATAATCGTCGTAGTCAAGCGTATTAACAAGCATTTGCAGCGGAGCTTCGGTATCAACGTCCGGTGCTGGAATGTTCTCTAAAATTACGCGGAACAAGGGCTCCAGGTTGTCGCTTTCATCTTCCATGGAAAGTTTGGCAATGCCGTTGCGGGCAGAGGTTAAAACAACCGGGAATTCCAGCTGGTCGTCGTTGGCGTTCAGTTCAATGAACAAATCCAGAACTTCGTCAATAACTTCGTTTACACGCTGGTCGGGGCGGTCGATTTTATTAATAACAACAATAGGTTTCAAATTGCGTTCAAGCGCTTTGCGCAGAACATATTTGGTCTGCGGCATAGGGCCTTCGTAAGCATCTACAAGCAGCAGCACGCCGTCAACCATGGTGAGCACGCGTTCTACTTCGCCGCCGAAATCGGCATGGCCCGGGGTATCGAGAATATTAATTTTAGTGCCGTTGTGCATTACAGCCGTGTTCTTTGCCAAAATAGTAATGCCGCGTTCACGTTCCAGTGCGTTAGAGTCCATAACGCGTTCTTCAACATGTTCATTGGCCCTGAAAATGCCGCTCTGTTTCAGCATTGCATCTACAAGGGTTGTTTTGCCGTGGTCAACGTGGGCAATAATTGCAATATTACGCAAATCGTTTCTTATCATAAAAGTCTTTCTTCCTCTCTTGCTGGCTGCTCACGGCAGCAGGGTAATGCTAAAAAAAAATAATAACGCCGCAGCTTATTATGCGACTAAATTATTATATTATTTTTAAAAAGCAATGTCAACAAAACGCCGTAAAAAAGCTGTAAAAGCGCAGTAAACAGTAAAATAAAAATTTATTCTAATAATCAAATCAAATTATAAAAATTTTGCTGCGTCATTTATTTTTACACCATTTTAGTGTAAGATAAAGTTAGAATATAAACCGGATAACCCCTGAATAAAACGAGGTGATTACGTTGAAATACTGCAACTACTGCCACCGCATGATAAAACCTGAAAAGAAAGTTAATTACTTTATTTTGCTTTTGCTGACATTTTTTACAGGCGGCAGCTGGCTGCTGTTTTACGCCATTTATTATTTTTTCTTTAAAAGCCCCGTCTGCCCCATTTGCGGCGGCGACAGCTTTTTGGATTTTGACCCGAATGGCAGATAAGTGCGTTATAAACATTTATTAATTTCATGTATTTTTACAAATTTCAAATATTTTCAGTTATAAGGCTTTACTGTCATCACTGTCAGCAAAGCCTTATTTTTTTGCTCTGTTATATTTAATAACTTTTAAGTTATTGACTGTTTATAACTTTTAAGTTATAATAATTGCGAGAGGAGCTGCAAATTTGTATAAAATCTATTTTTATAAAGACCGCAAGGGTAATCAGCCAGTTGCTGATTATTTTAATCTTTTAGCTGCCCAAAACAACAAAGACAGCCGTATTAAAGCAACTAAAATACGAGATTATATAAAAGCTTTAAGCCTATACGGAACACAAATCGGTGAACCGTATTTAAAACACCTTGAAGGTGAAATTTGGGAACTCCGCCCACTGCGCGACAGAATTTTATTTGCCGCCTGGATTGATAACAGTTTTGTGCTATTGCATACTTTTATGAAAAAGACTCAAAAAACACCAAAAGCAGAAATTGAAAAAGCTAAAAAGGAATTATCTGAAATCAGGCAAAGGGGGCTTGAATAATGAAAAAAGATTTGCTCAAAAACAATCCTGCCATTGGTATGAGCTGGGAAGAATTTGAAAAAGAATATTTTACACCCGAAGAAATTGCTGCCAGCGACTTACGTGTCGCCATTATCGGTGAACTTATCAAAGCCCGCCGCGAAAAAGGCCTTACCCAAAAAGAATTGGAAAATATAACAGGTATAAAACAGCCTGTCATTGCCAGAATAGAAAAAGGTACTACCAATCCGCAAATAGCAACTATTTTAAAACTGCTCGCCCCGCTCGGCAAAACTCTTGCCGTTGTCCCGTTAAAACCTGTTAACTCTACAACCTAAAAGTTCCCATAACATTAGCAAAAGCCCATGGAGCAAATTTCATGGGCTTTTTTGTATACAAAAAAGCAGCACTCTTTCGAGTACTGCTGTGTATTTACCATTGGTGCCGAAGACCGGACTTGAACCGGTACGGGGATCACTCCCCGAGGGATTTTAAGTCCCTTGCGTCTGCCAATTCCGCCACTCCGGCATGAATATGGAGGCGACACCCGGAATCGAACCGGGGATAAAGGTTTTGCAGACCTCTGCCTTACCGCTTGGCTATGTCGCCGTAATAATGGAGCGGAAAACGAGATTCGAACTCGCGACCCCCTCCTTGGCAAGGAGGTGCT